>MDTE01007786.1_pt1 | contig 94607 bp, 93 predicted proteins | sample 811231 | NCBI WGS metagenome assembly MDTE01 (sample SAMN05326651, study PRJNA326480) | marine metagenome | isolation source: seawater | place: Indian Ocean: Red Sea | collected 2010 | reverse complement strand
CTTTCAGATTTAAAAAATTATAATTATTCAAATGCAAAAAAAATTCTTAATGAGATATCCGATAATATTTCAGAATTTCAAGGTGTGAATTTTAGTAAAATTCCTAATCACAGTGGAAGATTACTAAAATCAGAACTACCAGAAATAAGAAATTTTGAAATTATCGAAAACTTTACTTATAAAAAAAATATATCTGACGAGATTTTTTCTGTTCCTGGAAGAATACTATATGATAAATCGGAAAATATCACTATAAAGACCGTTTCAGGTATGAATATTGTAGATAGAAAATCAACTATTGAAATTGCTGATTCATTAGCTTCAGAAAATAATATAAAAGATGGAGATATAATTACTTTAATTGATGATTCTGGTGCTCAGATAGTAGAAGGTTTTGCCCATATTAATGGGATAAATAAAAATTTAATTTCTAACACTTCAATTTTTGCAGAAATGGTATCTGAAATTAAAGATATTAAAAATCCTGATTGGGTATCATTTATACCAGCTTTAGAGATAAAAACAACAAAAATAATTAAAAATAAGTCTAAATAGAGGTAAATTATTATGGCTAAACCTATAGAAGTAAATGATGGAGATTTTGATGATCAGGTTATATCATCTGAAATTCCTGTATTAGTTGACTTTTGGGCAGAATGGTGTGGCCCATGTAAAATGATTGCTCCGATTATTGATGAATTAGCAGATCAATACGAAGGAGATGTTAAATTTACTAAATTGAACGTAGATTTAAATCCTGAAATTTCTTCTAAATTCGGTATTAGAAGTATACCTACTATTTTGATGTTTAAAGATGGTGCTCCTGTAGGTCAAATAGTTGGTTCTCAACCTAAATCCAATATAGAAAGTAGAATAAAAGAAATTTTATAACCTATGGGAGTGGGTAGGTTCCGGTGAACTTCACGGACTTCAAATCTGTTGGCATTCGTTCTTCAACGAGTGCGGAGGGTTCGACTCCCTTGCACTCCCGCCATTATTTATAGATTGAAATTTTTTTCAGCAATTTTGGTGATATATTCACCTATAACTAATGAGGATGTAGCACCTGGCGACGGGGCATTTAGTACATGTATTGAATCTTTTTTATTTACAATGTGAAAATCATCAATTAATTTTCCATTTGAATCAACAGCTTGAGCTCTTACTCCAGAACCTGATCCATCAAGATCTTCAGAAATAAGTTCAGGTACCAATTTTTGAAGACTATTTAAAAATACACTTTTTCTTAAAGATCTATTCCATTCCCATAATCCTGTTTTCCAACTTTTTAAAGCCATTTTCCAGAAACCTGAATAAAATAAAGAACTTGCCATGTCATTAAAAGAAAAGTCTGTTTTCTTATATCCTTCTCTTTTCATAGCTAATACTGCATTTGGACCAGCTTCTACCCAACCTTTCATAGTTTGAGTTAGATGTACACCTAGAAACGGGAAAGCCGGATCTGGTGTAGGGTATATTAGTCCTTTGACTAAATATTCTCTATCTTTTTTTAATGTGTAATACTCACCTCTAAACGGGATTATTTTTACATTAGGTTCATGTCCCATTAATTTTGCTATTCTATCCGAATGTAATCCACCACAATTAATTATTTTTTTCGTTTCTATATCTATATTATTTGTTTCTAATAAAATAAGATTTCTTTTTCTTTTAGAACCTATTAATTTTGTGTCAAGTATTATTTCTCCACCTTTAGATATAATTTTTTCAGCATATACTTTAGATACTTTTCTGTAATCAACTATTGCTGTATTTGGAGCATAAAGTGCTTTTTCTGAATTAACATGCGGCTCTATCTCTTTTATTTCTTCTTTATCGACTAATCTTAATCCTTTAACTTTATTTGCCTTTCCTCTTTCATGTAGATCATTTAAACGTATCTTATCTGCATCACTAATAGCTACTATTAATTTTCCACAAGCCCATGTAGGTATTTCATTTTCTTCACAAAAAGTAGACATTGATGCTCTGCCTTCAACACAAAATTTTGCTTTAAACGAACCAGGTTTATAATATATACCAGAGTGAACAACTCCAGAATTATGACCTGATTGTTGTGTAGATATTTCAGAATCTTTATCTATTATTGCTATTTTTATTTTTGGATGCTTTTCTAATATCTTCATGCCAGTAGCTAATCCGATTATTCCAGCACCAATAATTACAATATCATACGGTTTTTTCATATTGTTCTTTCTCTAGATAGTGATTTTACCTATATTTCAATCCCATGTTAATGGCCCTACATGCTTGTTCTGTCGCAATTTCAATTAATCTTTTTGAATTTGAAACAGCATCATTCATTGACATAGGTCTATTAACCAAACTGAACATAGAGTCAATTCCATGATTATGAATTTCGTTAAATCCTGCTCCTAAAGAACCCGCAATTCCTAATACCGGTATTCCAATAGATTTGGCTCTATGTGCTACAGATATAGGTGCTTTGTTGAAAATAGTAGATCTGTCAAATTGTCCTTCTCCCACTATTACAAGATTAGAATCTTTTAATTGAGTATCTATATCGAGTAAATCTAGGACTATATCAGCACCTAGTCTAAGTCTAGCTCCAAAAAATGCCATGAATGCTGCTCCTAATCCTCCTGAAGCACCAGATCCTGGATAGTTTATAATATCAATGCCTAAATCTTTCTTTATAATTTTAGCGTAATTCATTAATGCTTTATCGAGTTTAGATACCATTTGTGGTGTGGCTCCTTTTTGAGGTCCAAATATTGCACTTGCCCCTTTTGGCCCACATAATGGATTGCTTACATCACATGCAACAATTATTGATGTGTTTTTGATTCTATTATCTAATTTACTGGTATCAATATATTCCAAATCGATTAATGCATTTCCCCCATCTCCTATTTCTTTTTTTTCAGAATTATAAAATTTAACTCCCAATTCAGATAACATTCCAATCCCTCCATCATTTGTTGCAGAACCTCCTACTCCAATTATAATTTCTTTATAACCTAGGTCTAAAGCTTCTTTAATTAATTGTCCAGCCCCTCTTGTGGATGTTATTAGAGGGTTTCTTTCTTCTTCAGTTAATAAAGATAATCCAGATGATTTAGCTATTTCTATTACCGCTATATTTTTTGATTCGATACCACCCCATTCAGCGACGATTTTTCGACCTAATGGGTCAGTAACCATACTGTTGTAAATTTTTCCGTTTGATTGTCCTATGATGGTCTCCATAGTTCCATCACCACCATCAGCTACAGGGAGTAATTTAGTTTCAATCTTTGGCCAGACTTTTTTGACACCAATTTCCATTGATTTAGCTACTTCTATAGCTTTTAAACTTTCCTTAAATCCATCTGGAGCTATCAATATTTTTTTTAATTCAGACATTAATATCGGTTATCTTTAGTATATTTATGTTCTTTATCAATTATCTCATTAATCTTTTTTGCAGTTTCTTCAAGTTTATTTTCGTAGTTAATAATCGAATATTTAAAATCAATTGCTTTATCTATTTCTTGTTTTGCCTTTTGTAATCTTAAATTTATATCATTAGAATCATTTACCCCTCTTATAATTAAGTGCTGTTTCAGAATATTAATATTTGGAGGGAGTATAAATATTTGTAAAGAATCTTCGAATATTTGTCTAATTCTTTCTGCACCTTGGACATCAACTCTTATTATTACATCTTTTCCTTCTTTTAATGCCATTTCTACTTGTTTTTTTTCAACTCCATAATAGTTTCCATAGACTTTAGCCCATTCAAGAAATTTACCTTCCTTTATTCTTTTATTGAATTTTTTGACAGAAAGAAAAAAATGATTTATACCTTCTTTTTCATCTTTTCTGATTTTTCTAGTAGTAGTAGTTACAACAAAATGGTAATTACTGTCATATGTTTTTAATAAATCAATTAGAACATCTTTGCCTACAGCAGATGGGCCCGATATTACTATAAGTAAAGGTTTGTCTAGTTTCATAAAGAATTATACTTTAGAGATGTGTTTCCAGAAATTTGGGTATGATATTTCAACTGATTTACTATCTATTACAGTTACAGGACTTTCAGAAAACAATCCAGCGACCCCAATACTCATAGCAATTCTGTGATCTCCCATACTATGATATTCTCCTCCTAATATTCTCCCATTTCCTTCAATTATCATTCCGTCATCCGTTGCCTCACAATTTATTCCTGCATTCTTTAACCAGTTAGTAGTAGCTTCTATTCTGTTGCTTTCCTTATATTTTAATTCTTTAGCATCCTTAATGACCGTCGTTCCTTCTGCCATAGCAGCTGCTACAGCCAAAATTGGTATTTCATCTATAAGTAATGGAATTATATCTCCATCAATTATAGTACTATTCAGATTTGAGCTTTTAACAAATATATCAGCAACATCTTCTCCTGAAATATTTTTTAAATTACTTATTTCTATATTTCCTCCCATCAGCCTTAAAACTTTTAATATTCCTGATCTAGTTTTATTGATTCCTATATTTTCTAGTAAAATGTTTGAGTTAGGATGACATAATCCAGCTATTATCCAAAAGGCCGCACTGCTTATATCTCCAGGTACTTTTATATCAACTGGATAAATTTTATCAGTTGGAGTAATGTCTAATTCTTTTTCTGAAATTTTAATTGAAGCACCCATTGAATTTAAAATTAATTCTGTATGGTTTCTTGATATTTCAGGTTGATTTATTATACTTTTCCCTTCTGCACGAATTCCCGCTAATAACAATGCAGATTTAAGTTGTGCAGAAGCTATAGGCATAGTATAAGTAATACCTTTGAGATTACCGCCATCAAAAATTATTGGTAATTTATTATTGTTTTTTTTAGAGTATATTTTCCCTCCCATTTGAGTTAAAGGATTAATTATTCTTCCCATTGGTCGTTTCAATAAAGAATGATCTCCTGTAATTTCAGATCTAAATTTCCTACCTACTAATAATCCTGCAAAAAGTCTGGTTGTAGTTCCACTATTACCAGCGTCTAAAATTTTTTTTGGTTTTTTGAACCCGTCCAATCCAACACCGTGAACTATACTTTCTAATGAAGAGCCATCATCACTTATTTTAGTCTCAATTTTACAACCTAGTTGTTGAGCTATTCGTATTGTAGAAAGACAATCTTCACCTGATACAATACCTTCAACCTTAGCTTTTCCATTAGATATAGAATTTAAAATTATAGATCTATGTGAGATAGATTTATCACCAGGAATATTCAATTTTAGATTTATTTTAGGTACAGGTTTTATCGAAAAGGTTTCAAAATTATTCATTTAATAGATCGTTTATCGTTACCTTTTTTTTTGTTATTTCCACTAAGTACACTAGCAAATCTACTACCAAAAAATAATGACATCATTCCTTCACTCGAAGATGGGATGTTAGGTCTTTCTTCATCTGTTTTTCTTCTATTCGCAAGTCCTGCATCCAATCTAATTCTTTCTTCCCAAGAATTATTAACGAGATCCAATAATTTATTATCTGAATGATTAGTATTATCTAATTCTTTTTTTAGTAAATCTAAATGTTCTATAGCTCTTTGTATCCAATCTATCAGCATTTCATTTGTAGTTTCTATGGATCCATAAGAAATATCAGGTAAATTTTTCGAAGGAGTTGTCACATTATTAAATTCCTTTCCTGCGAATTGGCTCATCTCATGCCAAGAAGGAGATTCTGACACCAGATTCATTAAAGTGGTAGAAAATATAAATGGTAGCACTGATGTAGCAACTGTATATGAATCATGTTCTAAAGAATCTATAAAAAAAGGTTTAGCACCAAGATCTTGTATGAAATTTACAATTTTATTTACTTTATTTTCCGGCATATTCTTTGCTGGTAATAACGCCCATTTAGAATTAGAAAAAATATATCCAGATGGTTCAATATTATTCCCTTCTAAGCCACCTACTAGGGGGTTACCACCTATGAATTTTTTTGGGATAAATTCATCAGCCCATTGTAGAATCTTTCTTTTTGTTACGCATGTATCTGTAACTATACAATTTTCGGATAGGTTTTCAGATATTACAGAAAAAATTTCTTTAACAAAATTAGGAGGAGTTGCAATTACGACTATATCGGAATTCTTAACAGAATTTGGTAAATTCCATGGTGTTTCATCTACTAGTCCAGACTTTTTGTTCTTTCTTTGGATATCTTGATTACTATCATATCCAATTATTTTGATCTTATTAGAATATTTTGATCTTAACCCCATGGCTATAGAAGTACCAATATATCCTAATCCGATTATAGTTATTTGTTTAGTTGTCATTTTAGTATTATCTATATAATTTAAATATTCTGTTCACCAGAATCTCTTTCTTTTTTTAAAAAATCTTCTAATTCTTTAACTAGTTGTGCTGGTTCTGGATTTGTTCTATTAAGCCAATTAGTATGTTCTTCGGAATCAAATCTTTCTTCTAATTTTTTGATATATATTTCGATATCCTTTTGATCTTCAAGTGCATTTTCTAAATTAGCTCTGAACTCATCAGCTTCTAACTCTAATTGTTCTAAATCAAGTTCAATATCTAAAAAATTTGATAATTCCTTTAGTACAGTGAATGTTAGTGTTGGGTTATGTGCAATTTGTAAATAATGTGGAGCATGCCCCCATATAGAAATAGTAGGAATATTGTTTTCGTCAAATTTTTGGCCAAGAACAGATGTTAATCCACATGGCCCTTCATAGGAAGGTGGTGTATATAAGATATTATTTATATTTTTTTTATATTCTTCTTTTTGTAATTTTTTTTTATATCCTTCAGAGTACAAACTATAAATATCATTAGCTGTAGTTGTACAAGAAATTTTAGGTTTTCTTGTATGTGGTACTGAATCTAAGAGAGCACCTAGAGTAACAAATATTTCTGTGTTTACCTTTTTAGCTATATCAAATATTTCTCTTGCATATGTTTCCCATTTATAATTTGGTTCAATACCAAGGAACAAAACAATATCTCTAGAATTTTTATCTGTATTTATATAGTAAAAATTATTTGAAGGCCATTTAATTTCTCTCTTTCCATCATTTCTATTTTTTACTGAAGGACGATTTTGAGAAAAGTCATAAAATTCTTCAGGTTCAATTGAGTGAAATTTTTTCCCTGAAGCCTGAGAAACTATTTCTCTTAAAGCTCTAGTTGCAATTTTTGTAGCATCAGACCATCCTGACCATGCTCCAATGAATATAGTTTTTTCTAAATCAGGTATTTGATTGTTCGTTTTATTTTTCAATTTATTATTTACATTTCTTTTTTTGGTTTAAGTTTATCATTTTGTAATCTCAAATTTTTATTGATAATACCTAATTGAGTATTTAATGAAATTTTCTCTAAGATATATATTAAAATGATACAAATTATTTCTAACATTAATTACTGTGCAATATGTATTATTAATAATTAAAAGTTTTAGGGGGCCGTTTATAATTTCTGATATTTTATTAATTGTGAGTTTCGTGATATGTTTCTATGCTTTTATTGTATCTATATCTAATTTTTTTTGCTTAAAAAAAGTAAAATCGAATTCTATTACCTTTCAAGAACCTAAAATTTCAATATTAATTCCTTGTAGAAATGAAGAAGATAATGTTGAAAATGTTATAAATTCAATGGTTAATCAATCCTATGAAAATATAGAAGTGATTTTATTAGACGATTCTTCTTCCGATAACACTGCACAAATTATTTCAAAATTTTCAAAAAAATTTTCAAAAATAAAATATGTAACTGGATTGCAACTTAAAAAAGGCTGGATTGGAAAAAATTGGGCTTGTCATCAACTTACAAAAATAGCAACTGGAGATTATTTCCTTTTTTGCGATGCTGATGTTATATATGATAAGGATTTAGTTAGAGATTCAATTGCAAATTTAAAAAAAAATGATTATAAATTTTTAACATTATTCCCGGGAAGAAAATCAGATTCTATCACTGATAAATTTATTTGGTCTTTTGCAGGATGGGCTATTAATGCTTGGTTACCTTTTATCATAACTTTTAAGACAAATATTTCTTTATTAGCAGCTGGATTTGGGCAATTTTTGCTAATTGATAAAGAAACATACTTCAAAATAGGTGGACATAAATCTTTTAAAAATACTCAATTAGATGATTTTGAGTTATCTAGACTTGTTCAACAATCTGGAGATAAATGGTCTGTAGCTATTGCTTCAAACAGAGTTATTACTAAAGGATATAGTACTTTTACAGAATCAATTAATGGTCATGGAAGAAGTATAATGCCTGTTTTTCATAATAATGGAATAATAATGTTTTTATTTTGGTGTATTATCTCTAATACTATTTTTTTTCCTATATTTTTATCTATTAATTCTGTAATTAATTCAGATTATTCAAATTTAAATTCTTTTTTATCTTTTTGTAATATATTTTTTATATTTATTTCATGGATACTCACTTCTTTTAAAACTAAAGTAAACATTATTCCATGTTTGATTTATCCTTTAACTACCTTTTTAATTTTATTTGTAGCAATACATTCTTTATATAAAACAAAAAAACGTATAATCTTTTGGAAAGATAGACTTATAAGTTAAGTAATATATGCCAAAAAAAAGAATTCCAAATATAGGGGAAGAACCATTTTCTCATTTAGCTTTACATGGTTGGGGTTCAGATCATAGGACTTTTGATCCAATTTCTTCTTTTGTTCCTTCTAAATATTCTATTTTATGTCCTGATTTACCAGGTTATGGTTCTAGTCAATCACCAAAAGAATGGACACTTGACTGCGTTACAGAAGAAACTGTTTCAATGATTAAAACAGAAAGAATACAAGAACCAATTGTTATTATCGGTAATTGTTTAGGTGCAGTACTAGGTCTTGAAATGGTTGTTAGGAATATGATTAAAGCCAAAAAGATAATCATAATCGATCCTGTTATATTTTTTCCTATGTATTTAAAAATATTTTTATTAGGTAAATTAGGTAAGACAGCTTACCTCGGAACTTTAGATACTAAGATCGGAAGATTTTTATCAAATCTTGCTGTTTCTAGAAATAAATCAAGTGATATAGATTATACAGAGTCTTTCAAGGATGTAAATCATGATTCTGCTTATAAATATCTTAATATGATGGCTAAAATTCCTGATCCTTCTCGATATAAAGAAGTTAATATTGATGTTGATATCATATATGGTCAAAAAACATTAGGGGCAGTTAGAAAATCTTCCAAAGCACTTAGAGAAATATGGAGTCATGCTAATGAAATTCAAGTGCCTAATGCTGGGCATTTACCTCTAGCTGAGCAATCAGAAGTAATGGCTAATTTAATTTTTGATACATGATCAGGTGCCAATTTTAAAATTTTCTTCTATTGATTTAAGTGTTTCTATCGCTGAAAGGATTGCTAGATAGCTAGTTTTTTTATTAATTGGATGGGGGATATTTTCTAGTTTGAAATAAAAATTTCCAGCAGTGCTTTCAATTGTTATTTCATGTGTATTCTTGCTTGTATATGGATCTGCTATTATCATGACATTTGTCTTGTCCGGTCCTAAACCTGCCAAGCTTATTGTTGCTGAAATATTTATATTAGATGGGAATAAATTTATAGCTTCAGAAGCTGTCCCATTAAATATAATCTTTGGTTTATTAAAATTGTTATTTTTAAATTTTTCATAACCTGGAGCTCCTAGTAATGCTTCAGGTGATTTTGTAGTTTTTATTGATACTGAAGACAAATGATTTTTAACTGTTTTTATACAATCTATACCTCCTATTGCTCCTGATGGAATATGTACTTTTACATTATTTAATTTACATGTTTTATAGATTTCTTTAATTAAATTTTTGTCTATAAGTGCCCCAGAACTCATTATTAACATAGATTTGCCAGATTGTAGTATTTTTATACTATTATCTTTAACAAAGTTAGGTGATGCAGCCTCTACAATTAAATCAACTTCATTATCATTAATCACATCATCTATATTATTTGTTTTGAGTATATTATTAGGAAGAAATGTATTTAAATTCTCTAATCTAGATTTTTCTTGATCATAAACCCAATTTAATTTTGATATAGATATATGGTTATTTAAAATAAATTTTATGATCTCTATTCCCATAGATCCGCATCCTATTACCCCAACATTAAATTCATTTTTATTGTTTGATTTATTTGTTTCTTGCATACATAAAAGATTTTATAACATAATTTATTCTTTGGCATTTTTCTTTGTAGATTAAATAGGGATATGGTAAATAATGTATATTATTAATAATATTTTAGGCTTTAATCATATTTAATATAGATAAATTGACAACTACCGATAGTGAAGTTTCTTGTCTTCCCCTAACTCACAATGATTGGAAAAATTGGGTTAGCGCTTCTAGGACTAGAAATTATTCTATTGAAGATACCCTTACAGATTGGTTAGATCTATATGGACTTGAATTAGGATTTACACCTGATAAATTATTACCTAACTATGATCCAAGATATGATTGGACTGAGTTCATTTTTGAAAAAGGTAATTTATTTGAGACCCACTTTATAAATTATATAAAAGAATTTGCACAGGTCATAAATATTGGAAACTTTACTGTTGCTAGAAATTTAGATAAAGCTGTAGAAACAGTTAATGCTATGAAAAATGGAACTGAAGTTATAACTCAAGCAGTTTTAAGAAATCCAGAAAATCAAACTTATGGTTTAGCTGATTTATTAATAAGGCTAGATGTTTTATTGGAATTAAAAGATTTATTTCCTAATGTTTCTGATTTAGAGAATTCTTCTAATATTGATATTAAAGATCCTAAAATTTTAAAAACGTACCGGGTTATAGATATTAAATTTTCTACTTTAAGACTGAAAGTTGGTAATTTTCTAGATTCATCACATAAATCACATATGGTTCAGTTGGATATATACAATAGGGCATTAGGGAGAGTCCAAGGATTTATCCCAAGATATGGTTATATTGCCGGAAGAAAATGGCAACAAGGAAAAAACAGAGGGAATAGTTCTATAGATTTGTTAGGTGTAGTAGATATGGAAGGGGATATAAAAAAAGGGATTAAATTACGTCATTTTACTAATAAATCTATAAATTGGCGTAGGTTAGTTCAAACTAAAGGGAAAAATTGGAAAATTTTTCCGAAACCTAAACTTCTAGAATTATATCCAAACACAGGTATTTCAAATTCAGGTTGGGATAAAGCTAAATCGTTTATTTCCTGGAGACTGAATGATATGACTAGGGTTTCATTTATTTCCCCAACCAAAAGAAAAGTAGCACATGAATCAGGAATTACAACTCTAGATGATCCTAGATTAACTTCAGAGATATTACAAATTAATGGTAAATCTGGGATATTGGTTGACAATATTATTAATGTAAATAAAAAGGTTAATAAAGATATTGTATACCCATCTAAAATAAAGTCAGGTGAGGAAATTTGGAGAAATCAGTCTTGTATGGAATTCTTTGTTGATTTTGAAACAGTTTCTGATTTAGATGATGATTTCCGAACCTTTCCTATTATTGGTGGAGATCAGTTGATTTTTCAAATTGGGTGTGGTTTTATTGAAAATTCCATTTGGAAATTTAAACAATTTACTACTAATATTTTGAATAATGAATCGGAGGTTTATATTTTGGATGAATGGTTCAAATTTATGGATGAAAAATCAAAGAAAAATGATTATATTGTTTATCATTGGAGTGGAGCAGAGAAAGTACATATTGAAACTGCCTACGATAATGCGAGAAATAGGCATTCAGATCGAGATTGGCCAAAGATAAATTGGTTTGATCTATTAAAAAATATATTTGATGCAGAACCTGTTGTTATTAAAGGGGCATATGGTTTAGGTCTCAAACAAATAGCAAAAGCTTTAAAAAAGCATGGATTAATTCAGACTACTTGGGATAATGGCCCAACAGATGGTATGGGAGCTATGGTTGGAGCTTGGAGAGCTAATAATTTAGCTAAAAATGACGGTAGAAAATTAATTGATTACGATATTATGAAGTTAATTGGTAAATATAATGAAGTTGATTGTAAAGTGATGCAAGAAATACTTTATTACATTAGAGAAAAACATTAATATTTAAAATGCGAGATCGTAAATGATAAAACAAAATAAATTAGTTAGTTTTACTTTGATTTTATTTTTCTCTTTTATGATTTTTTTATCATGTGGAGATAATGATAATAATGATGTTTTTGTAGATTTAATTGATACTCCTATTCCAGAATCTATTCCAACATATACTCCAACTTCTATACCAATACCTACTCCTACTTATACCGCAACTGTAATACCTTCTCCAACTTCTACTAATACACCTACAGTAAAACCTACTTCTAAACCTCAACAGACTTCAACAAGTACCCCTACAGCAACTAATACTCCTATTTTAGGAAATACTTCCACCCCTGAACCATTATCTACTTCAACCCCTATACCTAAAGATACCCCTACTCCTTTACCTATTCCTACAGCTACTTCGACCGTTACCCCGTTACCTATTCCTACGGCTACTTCGACCGTCAACCCGACACCTAAACCTACATTTACACCTACACCTAAACCTACATTTACACCTACACCTATTCCTCCCCTAATTTCTATTATTGCACCTGAATTATTTACTCTTATCCAAAATCAATTACTAGATTTTGGATCCAATATTATTGTAAGTTCAAATATATCTGAAGATACTTTTTCTGCTTCAATAAATTGGGGGGACGGTAGTTCCGAAGAAAAAGTGGCAGTAGTCCAGACTACTGGAGAAGTTGTAGGTACTCATACCTATTCTGATACAGGTAGTTATACGATTGAAATTACTATTAATTCTGAAAGTGGAGCTACTTTATCTAGAGGTATTTTTGTCTATGTAAATCCACCTCCATAATCTTCTTATTAAATCTTTTATATGGAGAATATATTTACTAAATTATTTATATAGTTGTATATATACCGCATATTTTAAATAAATTTTATAGATTTATTTATTTTTATAGATAATAATAATTATCGAGGATCACAATTAGTCTTTCCTAGAATCCCTACATGCTCCGGAAATGTCGTGATCCTCTATAATTTACTTTCTTTTCATTTATTTAATTCAATTATAATTGTTCATTATTTTTCAAAAAAGAAAGAAAGTTTAATAATGTCTCATCCAAACATTGTTTTGATTAACTGTGATGATCTAGGTTATGGTGATTTAGGTTGTTATGGTTCAAAATTAAATGAAACCCCAAATATAGATAAATTAGCTCAAGATGGTATTAAATTTACTAACTTTTATATGGCCTCTCCTGTGTGTAGTCCATCTAGAGCGGCTATGTTGACAGGTTGTTATCCAACTAGGATAAGCTTTGGTTTATTCGACAATGAACACATAGTACTTTTTCCTGGTTCACCTACAGGACTTAATCCTAATGAAATAACTATTGCTGATCAATTAAAAAAATCGGGATATGCTACAAAAATTGTTGGTAAGTGGCATTGTGGTGATCAGAAAGAATTTTTACCTACAAACTATGGGTTTGATAGTTATTATGGTATACCTTACAGTAATGATATGGGAAGGCAAGTATTACCAAATGACATTTCTTGGCCAGACAGTACAGAAGAACAAAAGCAAAGAAAAAAAAATTTCCCTCCATTACCTCTTATTAAAGATGAAGAAATTATCCAAGAACAACCTGACCAGTCAGCTATAACAGAAAGATATGTAGAAGAAAGCGTCACCTTTATAAGAGAAAATAATAATCAACCATTTTTTTTATATCTTGCTCATATGTATGTACATTTACCATTATATGCACCTGAAAATTTTCTTAAGAAATCTAAAAATGGTAGATATGGTGCTGTTGTAGCAGGTGTTGATTGGGCAACATCTGTAATTGTTGATGAGTTGAAAAATCAAGGTATAGATGATAATACTTTGATAATTTTTACGAGTGATAATGGTTCAAATACTAGAAACAATGGAAGTAATGCTCCCTTAAGAGATAGAAAAGGAACTACTTGGGAAGGAGGGCAAAGAGTACCTTGTATACTCAAATGGCCTAAAAATATCCCTGCAAACTCTATTTCAGATGAACTTATTTCGTCAATAGATTTTTTAGCAACTATATCTTCAATTACAGGTGTAGAAATGCCGGATGATAGAAAAATCGATAGTATAGATTTTTCTGAGATTATTTATCAACCTGATTCTGAATCTAATAGAGAATACTTTTTTTATTATAAGCAAAATAATCTTGAAGCTGTTAGAGATTCAAGGTGGAAATTACATTATCAAAAAGATAAGAAGAGAATATATGAACTATATGATTTAGACAATGATATTTCGGAGAAGTTTAACGTTTATGATCAACATCCAGATATAGTAGATAAATTACTTATACAAATTAACCGATGTATTAAAGATATAGGAGATGAATCTTCAAATATTCAAGGAGAAAATATCAGGCCACCAGGTAAAGTAGATAACCCAGTACCCTTAACCGAATATGATGTAAATCATCCTTATTTCACTCATATGTACGATTTATCAGATACAGGATAACTACATATTAATTAAATTTTTATAAACTCTTTATATAAGGTTTTTATATTTTATTATGTTTGTGATAGGAAACAGTATAATTTATGGGTAGTATCTTGAAGAATTCTAAATCTGGAATAATTGATATTGGATCCAATACAATTAGACTTTGTTTATATACTAATAAAAAGAATGTTTTAGATAATTACTATACTCAAAAAGATTATTTTGGATTACAAAAATATATATACAATAATGTTGACCCAATAAAACCCATAATGAAAATGATTTCAGTCGTATCTGATATGAAAATGAAATCTCAAAGATACGGTGTTGATCCATTTATTATTGGTACCTCGGCTATAAGAGAAATATCAAAAATTGTGGATGTAAAAAAATTATTTTTTGAAAAAACCGATATCAAATTAAATATATTATCTCCTGAAAATGAAGGTCTGTATTCATTCACTGGAGCAATTGATAATTTGAAACCTAAAAATAAAGGTATGCTTTTTGATTTAGGAGGAGGAAGTTTAGAATTAGGGGATTATAATAAAAAAAAAATTAGCAATATTTCATCTATACATCTTGGTGCATTATCTCTGAGTATGAGATTTTTAAATAAAAATAGAGTTACATCCAAATCTTTAAATAAATGCTCTAGTTATATAAATAATTCTTTAGAAAAAATAAATTTTTCAAATGAATATGGTGATTTAATTGGTATTGGAGGCACCATAAGAAATTTAGGAAAGATTAAGTTAGCGGGAAATAATTCAAAAAATTTAAAAAAAGATTTAAATAATTTAGAAATAACCGATGATGAAATCGATGATATTATTGAGACTTTAATTATTTCAAATCAAGGTTCACTTGAAGATATTAAAGGTTTAAATCCTAATAGATATAAGACGATTTTACCTGGGGCATTAGTAATTCGAGAATTACTAAAAATTTCTAAACAAAAACATATTAGAATAAGTGTAAAAGGGATTCGTGAAGGATATATTATAACTCACTAGATAAATGGAATAATTTCTTCAGCATTTCTAACTATACTTTTGTCAATATTAGAAGTTATTTTATTATCTTTATCATCATAATCTATCAAATTTAAAACCAATCTCATAGCGTTTATTCTAGCTCGCATCTTGTCGTCAGATTTTATTACCCACCATGGAGAAAATTTTTTGTGAGTTTGTTTAAACATTATTTCTTTTGCAGAAGTATATTCTGGCCATTTTTGATTAGAAATATAGTCTAATTCAGATAGTTTCCAATTCTTTAGCGGGTTACTTTCTCTCTGTTTAAGTCTGCTTATCTGTTCTTTATCAGAGACTGAAAAATATAATTTTATTAATTTTATTCCTGAATCAGTAATCATCTTTTCTAATTTAGGAGTATCTACTAAGAATTGTTTATATTGTGAATTTGTACAAAATCCCATAACAATCTCTACTCCAGCTCTGTTGTACCATGACCTATCAAAAAGTACAATTTCTCCTGCAGAAGGGAAATGATTGATATATCTTTGAAAATACCATTGCTTTTGTTCTATATCTGTTGGTTTTTCTAAGGCTATTACTTTAGCTCCTCTTGGATTTAAATGTTCCATAAATCTTCTTATAGTCGCACCTTTTCCTGCAGCGTCTCTACCCTCAAACAGAATTAATAATTTTTCATCTTTATTCTTTATACTATTTTGCATTTTTACTAATTCAACTTGTAGGGGAATTTTATATTTGTAATAATTTTTTAGATTTAATCTATTTTTATATGGATAGTAGTTCTTTACAAAATAGTCAGATATTATTTCTTGTTCATTTCTGTTTGATAATTTTTTTGGTTTTTTATAACTTGGTAACTCTTTGATGAAATAATCATTATAAAAAGTCTCTTGAATATCACTAGGATCAAATAAATTGTAATAATTATTTTTATTTTTTTTATTCTTCATAATAATTTAATTTTCTATGAAATTTTACATTTTGATCGTGATTATTTAGTATTAGCTATATTCAATTTACTAGTTTAGTTTTTCTGCAATTATATAAATTTTTTTTCTATCTTTCTAGTTTTATTTTTTTTTTGATCTAAAATTATTTTATAAACTTTTTTAACTTTATAATTGATGAATAAAATACCTCTTACAGAAACCGGTGCTATATCCTCTCAACCCAAGACTCGATAGGAGATATTGGAGCATGTAAATAATTCTTTAGCTAAAACAGATTCATACTTCAGAAATCACATTATGTACCTCAATTAATTATATTTTTTGTTATTATTTCTTAAAAAAATATAATTTGGAAAATACAAATGAATAATGTAAGAAAAAATAATTTTCAATCACCTGTACCGAAATTTACATTTTCAAAAGATTTAGATGAGCAAAAAATAGAACTGCAGAATAATTCCATTATAGAAAGATTTTCATTATCTCGAAAAAATCTTTCTAAAGATATTCACAGACCAATTTATCATTTTGTAAGTCCTGAAAGTACTATGAATGATCCTAACGGTTTATGTTTTTGGAATGGATATTGGCACCTTTTTTATCAAGGTTATCCTGTCGAATTTCCAGATAAAAGAATTGAAGGTACGAACACGCGAGTACATTGGGGGCATGCATATAGTAAAGACCTGATAAATTGGAAAGATTTACCTTATGCGATTTATCCTGATCCAGAAGAGTCTTGTTTTTCTGGAGCAACTTTGGTCGAAGATAATAGAGTTATAGCTATGTATCATGGAACTCAAGCGGGGAATATGATAGCGATTTCAGATGACTCATTATTACTAAATTGGGATAAATTAACTGGTAAGCCTGTAATTCCTATTTTACAACCTGATGGAAATGAATGGCCTTATAGAGTTTTTGACCCATGTATTTGGAAAAAAAATGGGTCATATTTTTCTCTTTCTGCTGGTACATTACCCCATGCTCCAACAGGTAAACGGACGCGTGCAAACTTTTTGTTAAAATCTAATGATTTGATTAATTGGGAATATCTTCATCCATTTGTTGAAGGTGATAGATTTACATTAATCGGAGATGACGGAGCATGTCCTTACTTTTGGCCTATAGGCGATAGATATATTTTGATGTTTTTTAGCCATATGAGTGGTGGTCAGGCTTTAATTGGCGATTATGATAAAGATCGTGATAAATTTATAGTAACCGCTCATCATGATTTTAATTTTGGTGCCTTTGGACCAGCTGGAGTCCATGCACCTTCTGCTACTCCTGATGGAGAAGGTGGAGTAATATCTATATTTAATATGAATCCTGGAATGCATAATCAAGGTTGGGATCAAATTATGACTCTTCCAAGACGACTTACAATATTAGGGAATAATAAATTTGAACGAAACATGTTGAAAATCGAACCTGCTGGAAATATAAAATCTTTGAGATATGATCATAAAGTAATAAAAAATTTTATACTTCAAGCTAATAAAGATGTAATTTTCAATGAAATTAATGGAAATGCTATTGAAATTTTTTGCGAGATTGAAATAAAAGATTCACCTATGGTTGAGATGAATATACTTAGATCTCCTAAGAAAGAAGAATTTACACGCATTATATTTTATCCAAATCGTGGTTATAGAGATTGGGATCGATATGATAAATGGGAACCTAAAAGTCGTCTTGAAGCATCTTCGGGTTTAATATCGATTGATTCATCTTATTCTTCTACATTACCAAGTGTCCTATCAAGATCACCGGAGACTGGACCTGTTTTTTTAGAACCTAATGAAAACTTAAGAATAAATGTATTTATAGATAAAAGTGTTGTTGAAGTTTTTGTTAATGATAAACAATGTCTTGCTGTAAGAGTTTATCCTGGGCGTCAAGATAGCACAGGAGTATCTTTACGCTCACAGGGCACATCTTCAGAAATCATCAAATTGGAGTCTTGGAGAATGAAAAGTATATATTGATATTATTCATCCTCTTGTAGACGACCATTTCTTAGACATAATTTCATTCATACCTTTTTCATTTATTTCTATTCCTAAACCTGGTTTGTCTGGGATTTCTACTTCTCCGTTATCGTCTAAAATAAAAGGATCCTTAATATAACCTTTACCTATAGTAGTTAAATTGTTTTCTCTTGAATCATTTACTTCATTATGTTCTTGAACTAAAAAATTATTGGAGCAAGCATCTACCTGTATTGATGCAGCTAAAGCAACTATACTAAGAGGGCAATGTATAGCTAATTTTGCATGTGTTGCTTCTCCTATTATGGCTATTTTTTTTGTTTCAGTGATCCCCCCTGCATGACATATATCTGGTTGCATCACTGAAATATATCCTTTTGATAATGCATCAAAGAATATCCATTTACCCATCCACCTTTCACCTGCAGCAATAGTGGCATTACCTTCGTTAGATATTTTTTTTAAATAATCTACTCTTTCTGGAGGCATAGGCTCCTCTATAAAAAGTGGTCTGTAAGGTGATAAAGATTCAACTAATTGCCTCCCAATTGATGGATGAGGATTATGTATATCTATGGCTATATCGATATTTGGTCCTGCTCCTTCACGTGCAGCGATAAATCTTTCGACAATTTCATCTACCTTACTAGTTGCTTCTAAACCTTCTCCGACCGATATGTGCATTTTAAGAGTTTTAAAACCCCATTCTTTGGTAAGAATTTTTGCAGATTCCCTATAAGTTTCAGGTTCATTAGAAGAAAATTTATTATTTGTATTTTTACCATAACTATATGGTTCTCCTGGTTTTACAGTCCAAGGGAGTTCACCTCCTAATGCACGATAAAGTTTAATTTTATTTTTTATTGATCCACCAAACATTTTGTAAATGGGAACTTTTGCTGCTTTACCCGCAAGATCCCAAAGCGCTATATCTATTCCACTAATGGCGCTCATTTTGATAGGTCCACCAACATATCCAGTACCTGATTCATACATAATTTTCCAAATTTTTTCTACTTGAGTAGGATCTTTTCCTATCAATAGAGGTTCTAGTCGTTTAACTTCTGCAATTACGGTATCTGCGTGGTTTTCCAAATATGGTTCACCTATTCCAAATAGTTCTGTATCGGTTTTGATGTATATCCAAACCCAACTCGGTGGAACCTTTATAATTTCTATTTCAGTAATTTTCATTTTAATTATTATTCATATAAAAAATTTATTCTTATTTAGTATATAATCTATTTGGCAATGAGAAACTTGCAGTTGATTACTTTCAAGTTTATACGGACTCATTGCCACTTTTTCAATTTGTAATGTTTAGAAAATTAAGATTATTTGTCTACTAATTTTCTTTTGACAATATGTTATTTATAATTTACGATATTAGAGTTATTTATAAAAGATGATGTTTAATCAAGTGAAAAATTTTCAATTAATAAATTTTATTTTTTTTAGTTCTAAATTAAAATGCTGTTTCAGTAATGAACCACGGAGGTCTTTGAGCTTCTAGCTTTTATTGCTGAAAATATATTCATCTGACCTCTTTTAAGAGGTCATTTTTTTTGTTTTTCACAATTTATTTCTTATGTTTAAAAAATTACTTCCATACGCCTTTCAAACACAAATAGGTATTTTTATTACATTAGTTTTTATTTTATTTGGATTATATATTTCAAATACTGAACCTAGAATTGGAGCAACATGGATTGTTGGTGGGGTATTTGGATTAATCCTACAAAGATCTCGTTTATGTTTTGCATCTGCATTTAGAGATCTTTTTCTTTTTGGTTCTGGTCATAACATGAAAGGTATTTTATTAGGTCTTTCTATTTCGGCTATAGGTTTTACAGCTATTATGTACTGGTTATTACCTAATACGGGAGTGATAGGTTCTTATCCATCTGAAGCTCATATTTTACCATCTGGTATATCGGTTATTATTGGAGGGGTTTTATTTGGTTTTGGTATGGTAATAGCTGGTGGATGTGTATCAGGTACTTTATATAGAATAGCTGAAGGTTATATAACCTCTTGGATTACTTTAGTAGGTATTTTGATAGGTTTAATTTTATTAACAATATCCTGGAATTGGTGGTGGGATAATTTAATTTCCAAAGAACCTCGTATTTGGTTACCCAATTTATTTGATGGAAATTTTGGATATACATGGTCACTTTTTTTTACTCTTCTTCTTTTATTATTAGTATATTTATTTATTATTTTTATTGAATCACGTAACAATATATTTCAACCTATTATTTCCAAAAAAATCAACAACCAAAATAATTTTGTAGATAGAGTAAATAGTTCATTAATAAATATTTTCAAAAAAGGATGGCCAATTTATATTGGTACTACAGCTTTAGGTGGGTTAGCGGTTTTATCTTATTTGATACATACTCCATTAGGTGTTACAGGAGAATTAATGTCAATTTCTCATAGATCTATGAGTTTATTCAGCATAAATATACCTGAATTAAAAGGGTTATCAGATATATCTGGATGTATAGGAAATATGGATGATTCTTCAGTACTAACTTATTCTTTTGCAATGACTATAGGTTTATTACCTGGAGCATTTGTTGGGGCTTTGTTTTCTGGAGAATTTAAAATACGTATTCCAAATAAAGATATTTTATTAAAAAGATTTTCTCAATCCTTTTTTGGCGGTATATTTATGGGTTACTCTTCCGGGTTAGCATTAGGTTGTACGATTGGAGCTTTTTTCTCTGCAATACCTTCTTTATCTCTATCTGGCTGGATTTTTGCATTATCTTTGGCTTTTGGTGCTTTTATTGGAACAAAAATCATTAAGAGGATTGGATAATGTCAAACATAAAATATGATTTAAGAGGTGTGAAAATGCCTGAACATTTGAATCTAGCTAAGCAATCTGTGTATGACGCTACCATTCAGGGTGAATCTATCATCATAACTGATCAAGAATTAATAATAAAATATTTACCGGTTGAAGCTATTAAAAAAAGATTAAAAGTAAATATCAAATCACAAGGTGATTCACTTTGGAAAATTGTTATTTCAAAAAAAGGCAAGGATTAATTATGACTAATAAAAATGAAGATATACCTGTTTTGGATGTTCGAGGTGAAATTTGTCCTTATCCAATGCTAAAGACTAATGAAAAGTTAGATTCTGAAGAATTTAAGTTTGACTTTTTAGATATTTTAACTGATCATTCACCTGCTTTATCAACTATCCCTCCACAAGCAATGAAACGAGGATATGAAGTAGATATTGAAGAAATACATGATGGTGAATGGAAAATTCGCTTGTCAAAATAAATTTTAAAATGATTCAAAATTTTTATAAAATATTTTGCTTATGTATTGAGCCTCGCAATAGTCGCGAGGTCTTTGATAGTTAAATTTTAATAAATTGAGGTATAAATAAATGAAAAAAATAATAAATAATTTTACGAGTATGGTTGGAATTCTTTTAATTATATTTTTTACTTTTGGTTGCAGTGAATCAAATGAAATAGAAGAAATCAATGATACTGATAATACTGATCTTAATTCAGATATTAATAGCAGAGGTTATGCAAATACATCAAGATTAGTTTCAGCTGAATGGTTAAAAGCTAATTTAAATGAAGATAAGATTGTTGTATTAGATGTTAGATCAGAAGAAGATTATAAAGAAGGACATATTCCAGGATCAGTAAACTTATTAGCCAAATCTACATTTCAGACAGATAAAGATGGTGTGAAAGGAATGATTCCTAGTTCTGATTATATTGCATCACTATTATCTTCTGTTGGGATTGAAAGTGATGATACGATTATAATTTATGATGGGATAAAAAATCTATGGTCTACTCGAGGTATGTGGGCTTTAGATGTTTATGGCCATTCAGATTCTAGACTTTTGGATGGATCTTGGGCTTATTGGAAAAATAATGGATTCGAAGTATCTACAATAGATACTGAAATTGACCAGTCTAATTATAATTTTAGTGGCTCTCCAAATATTAACTTAATTGCAGGTTGGGATGAAGTACTTACTTCAGTTGAAGATCCTACCAAAATAGTTTGTGATACTAGATCACCAGATGAGTACTCAGGTAAAGATGTTAGAGCTGATAGGGGAGGACATATTCCTGAATCTCAGAATGTAAATTGGGTACTTAATTCTTCAAGTGAAAATGAACAATTTTTAGATGCTTCTACTCTAAGCAAAATTTATGATGATGCAGGTATTAGAAGTGAAAATGTAGTTTATACTTTATGTCAAACTGCAGTAAGAGCTACTCACACATGGTTCGTTTTACAAGAATTATTAGGTTATCCTACTGTCAAAGTATATGATGGCTCTTGGACAGAATGGGGTAATAATCCAGATTTACCGATATCTTCAAGGTAAGATAAATTTCAGGGAGTAATTGATTAAGAATTTAAAATGTTGTCAATTTATTAATCTAGTCGCCATAATCATGAATATCTTTCAATTGCTCCTTGAATAAAGAATCCTAATATTTGGTGACACCTTTTTTCTAATTTTTTATAAAAAAATATTCTTTGTATTCTTTATGATTTAGCTATATTTGGATTATTATTTGTTTAGTATGTAATAGTAATTATTATGTATGTAATAAAAATATATGTTGTATGTAGTACAATTTTATTCATAATAATTTGAGTACCCAAAAAAATAAAACACAGAAAATGACAGGTGGTGAAGCTGTTATTCGATCTCTTGAAATTAATAATATTTCTACAATTTTTGGTATCCCTGGAAGTCATAATTTATCTATTTATAATGCAATATCTAGAAGTAATAAAATAAAGCATATTTTATGTCGACATGAACAAGGTGCGGTTTTAATGGCAGATGGATACTCGAGAGCTTCAGGAAAAATTGCTGTATGTTTGACTACAACTGGACCTGCATCATTAAATACTTTATCAGGTGTTGGAACGTCATATACAGATTCTATCCCAATACTTATCATTTCTAGCCAGAATCCAACTTTTTTATTAGGCAAAGAAAAAGGTTTAATTCATGAATTATCTGAACAAGTAAATTTCTTTAAAAATATAACAACTATTTCTACACTTGTTGATGATTTCAAAAAAATTCCAGAAATTATTGGTAATACAATTACTGAAATGCTTAAAGGAAGAAATAGACCAGGTTATATAGAAATTCCATATAATATATTAGAAACTATTGATGAACTTGTAATAAATGAACCAATTAAATATATTGGTAATCAAAAAATTCATAATTCCTATCAAAATGCTATTAATTTAATTAATTCATCTAAAAAACCAATAATTTTATCCGGTGGAGGGGTTATTTCAAGTAATGCGAGCTATGAATTATTAAATCTCTCAAAAAAAATTGATGCACCAGTTTTTACTACTGTTCTTGGTAAAGGTAGTGTTTCAGATCATTATAGATTATCTGCAGGATCATTGATTCTTCATCCAGAAGGTAAAAAGTTACTTGATGATTCAGATTTATTAATTGCTGTAGGAACTCGATTTACTGAAGAAGAAACAGAAAGTTGGTCTCTTAAATTACCTGAAAAATTTCTTCATATTGATATAGACAAAAATGAAATAGGAAAAAATTATACTCCCACTGACTATATTATTGGAGATGCAAAAATTGTTTTGCAATCAATCAATGCAAAAATTATTCCAAAAACAAATATAAATATTTCAAATGATATCAAAAAAATGAAAAATGCAATTAGACAACATTGTATTGAAGTAGCACCATCTGGAATTACACTTGTTGATTCTATTCGTAAAGGAATTTCTGATGATAGTATCTTAGTAAGTGATTTAACACTTGCTGCATATTGGTGTCGTAGATTTATTGATGTATATAAACCTAGAACAAATTTGTATCCTTGGGGATTTGGTACGTTAGGATATTCTCTACCGGCAGCTATTGGTGCCAAGTGTGCATCCCCTAACAAACCTGTTATAGCAATAATGGGAGATGGTGGTTTCATGTTTAATTCTCAGGAAATTCTTACATCTATACAGGAGAATTTTCCCATAATTATTCTTATTTTTAATGATAATTCATATGGTGTTCTAAAATTTCAACAAGAATCTCTATATGGGAATAATATTGGAGTTAATTTGAATAACCCTGATTTTGTTAAGATGGGCGAATCATATGGCATATATTCTGAACGAGTAAATTCTTTTAGTACTTTAGAAAAATCACTTACTAATGTTATTAATAAGAATAAAACATGTTTAATTGAAATAACTGAACCAGTTCCATGGCCAGTAATGCATCCAACACCAGTCAATAATGATTAGTAAGAATACTTTATGAATAAAATTAAAATTGGTTTAATTGGGACAGGAGCGATAACTGATCTCCATTATTTAGGTTATGAAAACTCAGATACTTTAGAGATTGAAGCCATTTGTGACCCAGATAATCAACTATTAGAACAAAGATCAGCCCAGTGGAACGTAAAAAATATTTATAATGATTACCATCAGCTTCTAAGAAATAATGAAATAGATGCAGTTGAAGTAATAACACCTCATTATTTACATGCAGAAATAGCTAAAGCTGCATTATTATCCGGTAAACATGTATCAATACAGAAACCGATGGCAACAACAATCCTAGATTGTGATGATTTAATTGAAACTGCAAATAAATCCGGGAAACTATTAAGAGTTTTTGAAAATTTTAGATATTATCCACCCATGATAAAAGCTAAGGAGTTAATTGACTCAGGCGCAATAGGAGAACCTCTTTCTATAAGGATTAAGGTTGTTCAAGGTCACGGAGGAAAAGATTGGGAAATACCTTTTAGACGTTGGTCTTGGCGTTTCGATCCAGTAAAAGGTGGAGACGGTAGGGTAATACTAGATTATGGATATCATCATTTTTCTTTAGCTTTCTGGTTTATGGGTGAAATAGAAAAAGTGAAATCATGGATATCACATACAACTATTGAAAATAATTGGATATTAGATAGTCCTGCAGTTGCTATTTGGAAATATAAAAATTCTAATAAATATGGTTCATATGAAGCTATGTATTCAAATGAATTATATATTCCTTCAAAATATCAGCGCCCAGAAGATGAATGGATTGAACTTACTGGATCAAAAGGATTGATTTGGATTAATCGCTGTACTTCTGAATTGATTCAATCTCCAGCGTTAGTTATGTATAAAGATGGCGAAACAATCGAATTCAATGATATTGATTCTGATTGGGGGGCTAGTTTTATTAACGGGATAAATGATTTTGGAGATGCAATCATTAACAATCGTTTATCAACTTTAAGTGGTGAAGAAGGTAAAAAAGTTTTAATTATGTGTAGAGCAATTCAATTATCAGCAAAAGAAGGCAGAGAAGTATATTTAAACGAAATATTCTAAGATTTAGTTTTTAATTATGTTAATAAGTATAAGTCACCGAGTCACCTATAGATTCATTATGGTGAGTATAGTAATCATGATTATTTGCGTTTAAAGTAACCTTAAATTCGTGTTTACCTTCAGTAATATTACCGACATGTACATAATTGCCGTATAATCTCCCCCATTTGACTCCATCTATATACAAGTGAGCATGACCTTCTCCATCTACATTTTCCTTATTTACATTTTCAGGTGAGAAAGTGAAATTTGTTGTTTCTAGTTTTATGTTTACTCCAGACATTTCATCTCTGCTAACATAAATCTTCACGTTCATATTATGATAAGAAGTTTCTACTACTCCATGATCCATAGAAGAATGATCCATAGAAGAGTGGTCCATCGCTTCCTTTTTATCATTATTATCTAATTTATCTCCACATGAAAAAAGCGTAAAAGAAAGCACGAAAATAAATAAGGTTTTTATGATGTTGAATTTCGTTAAGTTATTCATATTTAATTTAATTATAATTTACTAACATGTAAAATTCTAATTATATATATAGATTTCAAAGGACTTAAATTATGTATGGAACAATTTTTTCTATGAAAGTTAAACCTGGTCATGAAAATAAAATTATTGAACTTTTACGATCGGATAATGATATCCCAAAAGGAGGTGTTGCGTTCTTTTTAATGCAGCCAGATACAAAAGATGAAATGATTGGAGTAGCAGTTTTTGAATCTAAAGACGCTCATATTAATAATGCTAACCGACCAGAACAAAATGAATCTTTTATGAAAATTATGGAACATCTTATAGAAGAACCTGAATGGACAGATGGTAATTACGTTTTAGGAGAAGTAATTTAATTTTCATAAAAAATGGATAAACCTAAGTTAAAAGAAATATTTATCTATCCCATTAAATCTTTTGGTGGAGAATCGATAAAATTAGCCAATTTAAAAAATAATAGAATCCTTGGTGATAGGATGTTTGGTTTTAAAGTTTCTGATAATCTTATTGAATCTACAAATTTATGGGAAAATAAATCAAAATTTCTTACCTTATCAAATACCCCTTTTTTGGCTGAATTTAAATCTACTTGGGATCCTAATTTAAGGTTAATTTCTATTTATCGTAAAAATAGATTAATTATTAATTTTAATGTAGATAATAATGATTTGGATTTAAGTAAAATAATCCAACTTATTAAGAAACTTTATAATACTAATGATACTGCTAATAAGAATTATTTAGATAAAGATATAGTTTTTGTTAATGGTGATCAAAAAAATTTTTATCAGGATAATCAATCTGGTACGATAACTTTACATAGTACAGAATCCATAAGATCTATTGAGACAAATTTAGGTATGAAAATTAGTAACGATAGATTTAGATCAAACTTGATAGTAGATAGTTTAGATCCTTGGGAAGAATTTTCTCTTATAGGTAAAAAAATTAGTATTGGTGATAGTGAATTTCAGATAACGGATATTGTACCCAGATGTGTAGCTATAAATGTCAATCCTAATAATGGAAACATTGACCTTGATTTGTTAAAAGAGTTAATGAGTTTAAATTCTTTATCTGAACCTTCTTTTGGGGTATCCTTGAATCATTTAGGAATTGGTAATAGTATAAAAATAAATGATGAAATAAAACTTATTTAGATTTTATAAATCTTAATCAAATCTAAATGTTTCCTAAATACAATTAGAGTATAAAGAATTTGAGGAATAGTAAAATGGAAGAATTAGTATATAACATAAAAAATTACTTGAAATATCTTAATTACATTTTATTAGATTTTCGCAATATAAAATTAGTTCCGGTAAGAATAAAAAATAATAAGCGTAAGTAATTTATAAAAATAGACTTAGAACTAAACCACTTACCATTAAACTACCTAATATTCCTATCAATATTTTAAATACTAAATTAAAATCTTTATCCACATCTTCATTTTCTACTTCTTCGTAAGATAAGTTGAATTCAGCGATACCTAAAAGATCCTTTGCTTCATTTTTGTACTGATCTTGAAATCTAATTGAATTGATCATTTCTTCTGGTAATTTATTAATAAGTATATCTATATTATTTATATTATTGTATGGATCTTTTTTTAAGAACTTTTTACATTTCATAACAACATTTTCCCAATCTTCATTATCTGCGTCTTCATAAGCTTTTGTTAGAAGATTTTCATAGTCTGTTATCAAATTAAATTCCCAAATAATTAGTTATTCCTTATTAAAAGTATTTAAAACTTATATTTTAATCACATTTCTTATCTATAACTAAATATGTAAAATATTATAAATTTCTATAATTTGTATAATTTATTTATTCCTGATTTTAAAATTTTCAGGAAATTAATATTAGTCTAAGAGATAAAAATTATGTACCCAAGCGCTATCCGAAAAAAAATAAATAATAAAGAACTTTTATTAGGTACTGGAATGTTTACTAGAGAAACTCATGTAGCACAAATTATTTATAATGCTGGACCTGATTTTGTATGGATTGATCAAGAACATTCTCCATGGGGAAATGAGTCTATAGGTACTATCTGCATTCAAGGAAGAAATTCTGGTGTAGCTCCTATAACTAGAGTTCAATGGAATGACCCAGGAGAAATAAAAAAAGCTTATGATATGGGAGCCGTTGGAGTTATGGTCCCACAAATTGATAATCCAGAGGAAGCTGAAACCTCTGTTCGTTATGGTAAATATCCTCCAATTGGTGAAAGAGGGATTGCGCCTTTTTTTGCAACTTATATGGGGGTTAGTGAAAATGAAGTAATTCAAAATGCAAATAATGAAACAATTTTAGTTTTACAAATGGAAAGTGAAGAAGCTTACGAAAAAATAGATGATATTCTTGCAATAGATGGGTTTGAAGTTTTATGTGTTGGTCCTACAGATTTATCTGCCTCAATAGGTGTTCCCGGTAAGATTCATCATCCTAAAGTAGAAAATATAATGTTGGATGTAGTAAATAAAATCAATAAATCAGACAAATATTTACTTACAACCTTTAGTGATCCTCATGTAGCTAAGAAATGGATAAAGGAAGGCTATAGAATGATGAATATATCTACACCATTAGCATTAGGTATAGATAATATGAAAAAAATATTTTTTGATTTACGTGAGGAATTTTCATAGTTTATTGAATTTCAATTTAAGTTAAATAAAATTGATCAAAGAGATACATATAAATAATTCATCAGATCTTAGTTGGTCAGATCTACCTTCTGTAGAAAAATTTTTAATTAGACGTAGTATTAATGATAATAATGTTGAGATACCTGTATGTGTTATAACTGGTAACAAACCCGGACCAACTTTTTCTATAATGAGTGGTATGCATGCTGGAGAATATTCAGGCATAGCTGCTTCACACAAGATAATTAAAACTATCTCCCCTGATAATTTGAAAGGACGTCTTATTGTTATTCCAATAATATCTGTAGAGGCTTTCTATCAAAGATCTATGCAACTTTCACCTATTGATGATAAAGAAGTTCATTTTATAACTCCAGGGAATCCTAATGGAACTTATTCTGATCTTTTGATAGATACATTATTTGAAATTGTTAAAGGATCTAAATATCTAATTGATATGCATTCTGGAGAAATGGTGCAAGCTTTAACACCATGGATTCCTGTTCCAATGTTAGGTTCTTTAGAGATGCAAAATGAGGCAAAATTATTAGCTAAAGGTTACAAGGTAAATTACATTGAGTATAGACATCAACTATCTACTATACCTCCACTTTGTATTTCATTAGCAGAAGCTGGTATTGTAAATATTTGGGTTGAGATAGGAAAAAATGGATTTGCAGATATAAATGATATCAATACCCACTATGATGGAATTATTTCTGCATTAAGATCTGTGGGTTGTTTGGAAGGAATACCAGATAGACCAAAACATGAGATTTTAAAAGGCAAAAGATACCAAATCAATGCAAAAGAATCAGGTTTTTGGTATCCAAATATTTCTGAAGGAGAAATAGTAAATAAAAATCATTTACTTGGTAAATTGACTGATGTTTTTGGTAATTTAATTTCTGAATATAGGGCTCCAAAAAGATCTTTGATTTTATACTATTGGACGAGTCCTGCAATTAATATTAAACGTAAACCTTATGGTTATGATTGGCATTCTGGATTAGTTAGTTTACTTGAAATAGATGAATAAAAAAATAATAGAATATAAAAATCCGATTTATTTAGCTCATGATCATATGAGTCGATATGAAGATCTATTACAAGATAAAACAGCCGGCGTGTCTGGAAAAATTCTTCATTTGACTGTTGATGGTTGGATTGATGCTCCTACAAGATCTCTATATAACGAAACGTATAATACTTATGATGGTTTTTTTGAAAGATATATTTCGGCCTTAGATAAATTAGAAAATATTATTAATTCCCACTCAGATTTATTTAAATTAATAAAAAAACATTCAGATTTAATTGTAGCCAAAACAGAAAATAAATTAGCAATAATATTAGGGAATGAAGGAGGGAAAATAATAGGCGAAAATCTGGAAAATTTTGATTATTTATACAAAAGTGGATTAAGGCATATTCAATTTAATTGGTCTATGAAAAATAATCTTAGTGCTTGTCAAGAAGATGAAAATTCATCTTCTGATACAGGGCTCACTCAATACGGAAAAATATTAATCGAAAAAATGAATGAATCTGGGATGATAATTGATATTTCACATTCATCTCCTAAGACTATAAAGGAAGTTTTGGATATAACTACAAAACCAATATTAAATTCACATTCAGGTTCTAGATCTTTAGCAAATAAAAAACAAAATTTATGGGATTATCAAATAAAAGAATTATCTGATAATAATGGAATATTAGCTATACATTTTTGTTCTAGATTGGTTTTAGGTGACAATTATAAGCAAGCTAGTATTATCGATGTGGTTAAACAAATCAAGTATGTTAAAAAAATTGGCGGTATTGATATCATTGCTTTAGGTCCTGATTGGATACTTGGAGATAAAGAAAGAGATAAAAAATATACACATAATACTAATCAGGAAAATATTTCTTGGACAAAGAATTTAGAAAATTCTAAAGATATCAAAAATATCATTAGACCATTAGAATCAGAGGGTTTTACAGAAAGAGAAATTGATTCTATTCTTTATAAGAATATGGAAAGATTTTTAAATTCAGTTTTTTTATAGCATTATTTTCCTTGATTTTGTATATGTTATTATATCTTTTGTAGCTACTATGAATTATTTAGTGATTCTCCTAAACTCTCACTAAATAGAAACAAGTTTCTTAGTAGCTACACTATAAATTTATCAATAATTATGAATAAAATTATCAAAACAAATAGATTATTATTACGTCCAATAAAAATAGACGATCTTCAAATTATTCAAAATTATAGTATTGATCCAGAATGGAATAGATTTTTAGATTTTCATACTAAAGAGAGCGTTAAGGAATTTGTTTTAAAAGCAGTCTATTCTGATTGGCTTGATATTGCACGATTCACTATTACTTTAAATAATGAAGTTATTGGAGGTATAGGTTTAGATATAAATCAGAAAGAAAAAAGGGCTGAATTAGGATATTCATTATCAAAAAGATATTGGGGATTGGGCATTATTCCTGAAGCAGCTAAAGAAGTTGTAAATTATGGTTTTAATTTATTAAATATTGAAAAAATATATGCTCAAACTGATTTAAGAAATTTACCTTCACAATCAGTTATGAAAAAACTTCAAATGAATAAAGAAGGTGTATTTCGCAAACATGTTATATACAAAAATATCCGACGTGATGTAGTTTTTTATTCTATTCTAAAAATAGACTGGGAAACCTCGAATTATTATAAATTAACCTTATAACTATTTAACATGTGCATGGATTACATGAACAAGGTTCACATGTACAATTCGGATTTTCGCACTTTGACATAAATCTATATTATTTCTCTATTATTATTATTATTATTTAAAATCATAATATTAGCATATAAGATATTTTAGATAAAAACTATAAAAAATTTAGTAATCTATTAGTATGAGAATATCTCTATTAATATTTTTTGTTGTTTTTTTACTTTCTTCTTGCCAGGCTAATGATTCAATTATTTTAGATCTCACATCAGATTCAAATGCTACATCAACACCAACTCCTTTACCAACTCCTATACCAACCCCAACATTAACACCAACTCCTTTACCAACTCCTATACCAACCCCAACATTAACACCAACTCCTATACCAACCCCAACATTACCATCAACTCCTATACCAACCCCAACATTACCACCAACTCCTATACCAACCCCAGCTAAAACTAAACCTTTATCTACGTACTCTAATATTAAAGATTATTCTAATGATCCGAATTTTCCTACATTAGTTAATATAATTGAAAATAAAATAATTATTCTAAATTCTTTCGATAATGCAAGAGATTATATAAAATTCATTGTTCCAGAAACAAAATCTGTAATTTCCTTTGTTCTAAATGATTATGATGCAGAGGATCCTATCGCATTTTATGCTTTACAATATGGTGATATATATACTGCTGGTGATGATGTTACAAAGATGGTAGCTTATGGACATTTTGGGCCAGGTACAGATAACAGTAGAGTAGGTGAAAATATTTTAAAAGAATTTAATGTAATTCCCGAAAATTTCATTACGCTAAGTACTGGTATTTATACTATGAAAATTCAACAAGGTAATAATATTAAAGGTTTTTATACAATAATAGTTTCATTACAATAAATATTTTTTCATACCATTTCATGAGCTACATACTCATAATCTAAATTGGAAAAATCTTTTTTCCAATCATTTTCCATATTTACAATCCATTTATTTAGTATCTTCATTAATTCTTCTGTGATTTTAGGTTCTGAGTTGACTAGATTTACTTTTTCTCCTGGATCAGATTCTAAATCGGATAAATGAATATTAGATATTTTAGGTTCATCCTCTACTAATTGACCATTTAATACTAGCTTCCATTTTCCTTTTCTAATAGCTTTTTGATTTTCCATTTCCCAAAATATAGGTCGTTCAGGATTTTTATGCCCTTTAGTTAAATGTGGTAATAAACTTATTCCGTCAAGTTTCAAATTTTTAAAATCTATCCCAGCTGAATCCATAATAGTTGGGAAAATATCCATAGTAGCAGATATCTCATTTGAAATTTGTTTTGGTTTAATCTTATTCGGCCAATGAATAATGGATGGAACTTTAATTCCTCCATCAAATAAGCTAAATTTGTGTCCTTTTAATTTGCCTGTAGTACCTCCATAATATGGATCTTGATTTCCATCTAACCAATTTCTAGATTCTCTGGATGGTCCATTATCAGATGTAAAAAAGGATAGTGTATTATCTGATAATCCTAATCTTTGAATTTCATCCTGTATTTTACCTATAGCATCGTCTACTGCACTTATCATTGCTGCCATAATTTGGCGATCCCATGGAAGATTTGGAAATCGATCCAAATATTTCTGTGGTGCATGCATAGGATAATGTGGAGCATTAAATGGTATGTATAAAAAAATTGGAGATCCTTTTTCTTTCATCTCCCTAAGATATTGAATAGCTTTATCTGCTATTAGTTCAGTAAAATATTCACCATTTTTCCATATTTCTTCATTGTTTTCCCATAAATCATGGGTTGGATTTAAGCTTGGGCCAGGGCGATTTGCACCCCAATAAAAAATATGTGAGTAAAAATCTATACAACCAGCATAAAATCCAAAAGATTTTTCAAATCCATGATTATAAGGCCTACATTCATCTTTTAATCCCAAGTGCCACTTTCCCGTAATTGCAGTTTGATAATTGTTCTCTTTTAATAAAGATGCTATTGTTTTAGTGATTGGTGGTAATCCTGTAGCTGTTCTGTGCCCTCGTAAAATAGACCTAACACCAGCATGACTAGGATATTTACCAGAAAGTAATGATGCTCTTGAGGGAGAACATACTGGACTATTTGAATACCAATCAGTAAAACGTACACCTTGGTTAGCCATTTTATCTAAGACGGGAGTTGAAAAGTCTGTTGCTCCCATGCAAGATAAATCTCCATAGCCTTGATCATCTGTAAAATAAATAACTATGTTAGGTTTACTTTTTTTCATCATAGTCCTTTACTTTTTATTTTGAATCTTTTTGAGATCCTTCGATCGATATATTTGGGATCCATTCTAACCATTTTGGTAAATACCAAGCTTTATTACCTAATATTTTCATAACGCTAGGAACTAAAATAGATCTTACTATTGTTGCATCTATTAGTACTGCAGCACCTAAGCCAAATCCCATAGATTGGAAGAATGCAATTTCTCCTAATGCGAAACCTCCAAAGACTGCAACCATAATCAATGCAGCACCAGTTATTATACTTGCTGTTTTATTTAAACCGAAAGCTACTGAATCATCTGATGATTTGTAATCATCATAATTTTCCTTAATTCTACTCAACATAAAAACATGGTAGTCCATAGATAGTCCAAAAAGTATACTGAACATAAAAAGAGGTAACCAAAATTCTAATTGGTCTACTTGTTCGAAACCGAAAATACCAATCATAAAACCTTTTTGAAATACTAATACTAGTAATCCGTATGATGCTCCAACTGAGAGTAAATTCATAATTATTGATGCAATCGAAATTGTAATCGATCTAAATGCAAAAAGTAGTAATATTAAACTTAGGCCAAGAACTAATCCTACTACCACTGGGAAATATTCATCTGTAATTGAAACAGAATCTACTACTTCAGCTGAAGTTCCTCCCACATAAATAGTGTATTCCGATTTTGGAATATCCTTGAATGCCAATGGGATTAATTCACTTCTAAGCTTGATTATTGAATTTAGAGCTGTTTGATTTTGTGGGTCACCTGGAATTCTAGATGATAAGTGTGCATAATTTATAGTAGGTTCAATTCTTACATCAGGTTTTACGAACCCTTCATCATTAACTAAGAAAAGTTCTAATTCTTCGATAGATTTTGAAATCTTTTCAGAACTAACATCTGCATCTATTATTATATTTGCTGGGGCATCCGATCCAAATCCAAATTTTTCATCGATTAGATTAAATCCAACTTTAACTGGTTCACTATCTGGAAGTACAGAAATCCCACTCGTTCCTTTTTCCAAATCAAAGTAAAAATAAGCTAGTAGCAATAAAAAAATTGAAGCTCCTAACATACTGAAATAAGGCCTTCTCATCACTTGTAATGTGATTTTGTTCCATATTCCTCCTTTATTATTAGATTCTATATCTCTTTGATCAAGAAATTTAATTTTTATTCCATATCTTTGTAGCAAGGAAATGAATACTAGAAATATCATTATAATTCCAGAAACTATCAATAATTTAGGACCTAATTCTTGGGTTAAAGCCACAATCGTAAAACCTATAATATATAAAATTACAGTCAAAGCTTTTGGTACCTGGAAAGTATTTATCTTATCACCCAAAATACCTATAAGCGCTGGTAGCAAAGTTATACCAGCTAAAACAGCAACAAAGACAACAACTACAGCACCGACACCAAATGCTTGGAAAGTTTTTTCTGGGATTATAAACATACCTAAAAGAGCTAAAACTACTGTTAATCCACTGAACATTACAGCTCTTCCGGCAGTGCTACCTGTTGTGACTATTGCATTTATTTTATCTAAACCGTTAAATCTTTCTTCCCTGTATCTTGAGAGTATAAATAAACAATAATCAATCCCTACAGCTAATCCCATCATGGTCATAATGTTAGGAACAAAGTCATTTAGGTCAACTATTTGACCTAAAATAGCTACCATACCAATTGCTACAAAAATTGAAACTATTGCTAGTATTACGGGTATTAGTGCTGCTGTAACTGATCCGAAAACCAAAGCTAAAATAATAATAGCTACAGATATTCCTATCGTTTCACCTGTCACTAAATCTTTTTCTGCTAATTCTTGAAAAGTATACTCAATTGATGAAGTTCCAATAAAATAATATTGGAAATTATTATTTGAATAATCTTCTGTAAGATGCATTAATGGTGATATTAAATCACCTCTAACAAATGGAGCTGATAATAATATTGTTGAATAGTCTTCAGAGGGAGTAATTTCATAATCTTCAAAATTTCCTATATTTTCATTAACTCCAGCATTAATAATTTCTACTTGGACTTTATCGAAGAATCCATTTATTGATTGTAAATATTCTTCTGAAGGATAACTATAAACATTAGAAGAAATAATCAGTAAGTTGTCGGAATTATCTTCTTTAGCTTTTTTTGTTGTTTTGTTGTCGGATTTCTTAGTTAAAAGTGAAAGTTTACTGTCTTTAAGTTCTTCTGCTAATTTATACTCAAGGTCTTTTGTTGGTCCTTGGCCACCTTTTAGAGCACTTTCAAGATAATTTTGAGATAAAAAACCAGCTAATCCTATCATAATAATCCAGACTGCGATTATATATAATGGCTTTACTGCACAAAATTTTACTAGAGATTTAAGAGACAAAATATTTTCCTTAATGATTAAAGAATTAATGAATAGATTTTTTTAATCATATATATAAAAATTTAACTAAATGTTAATTATTAATTAAATATCTGAACTAGATCACATTCAATAAATTTTTTTGTTCATTTTTATATGTTCTATACCAGCTTCATTAAATAATTTACCTTCTGTTTCATACCCATGATATAAATAGAAGTTCCTTACGTAATTTTGTGCATGGAGTGTTAGTTTTGAAAGCCCATTTTCTTTTGCTTTAGTTTCTAGAAAATTTAATACCAACCCGCCAACACCAATTCTTCTGAAATTCTTTTTTATCGCCATTCGTCCAATTTTGCCTATACCCATGTTTAATGGCACAACTCTGCCTGTAGCAATATACGTTTCTTCTAATTTTACTAAACAAGTAATTGAGGTTTGATCAAAGTCATCTATTTCGAGTTCCTTAGGTACACCTTGTTCTTCAACGAAAACTTCATAACGTATCTTGTAAGATTCATTATGATCCCTTTTTGTTTTAGCTTCACTTATTTTAAATTTTTCTAAGATTTTAGTTCTTCGCGTGCTTTAGGATTGAAAATATTAATAAGAAGAAGAATTTCAGGAATTCCTGTAATTATTAGATACCATATTGCAAAACCTATAGATTCATTAGATGCAGCCAATGGTAATTCTAGTACCTTTAACAAACTCCCTAATATTATTAAATAAAAAAAGAATTTTATTCCTCTAGCAAATAAATAAGTAAATAAAATTCTTGCAATTCCTACTGCAAATAGTATCCAACAAAAACTTTTAAATTCATGAAATTCTTCCTCGAATATGATCCAGGTAGAAGGTAGCGCAAAAGTTAAAGCTATTGTTATAAGTAATAGTCCACCAATATAAGAGAAAATCATAGCACTTCTTAAAGGTGAAATATCTATACCAATTAAATTTTTAAACATAATATTAATCCCTTATGGATATATTAATAAATTTATTTATTTTTTGTTGATATAAAAATCTGAAATTTTCTTTAAATTATTGTTTCTTATATAAATAATTTGATTCTTTTGTCTTCTCAAGTTCAAACTGAACGATAAAAATTATACTTTCAAAAGTAGTTTACCTCACTGATAATTGATATATTAATTTTCAGATAAAAGTAAATTAAGGAGAAATAAGATGGCGATAGTAGGAGATGGTGACTTAAAGTATGAATTAGATGATTCTTGGCCTAATATTCCCGAAGGATGGACACTTGGAGAAGGTTGGTCTGGTCCTAACGATGATAGGTTTAAGCATTTAGATAATAACGGTATGGGATGGTCTGGAGGAGGAGTTTCAGATGTAGCTGCAGATTCAAACGATAGGATATATGTTTTTAATAGAGATGCTCATCCAGTTGTAGTATTTGAAGCTGATTCTGGTGATTTTGTTACTTCATGGGGAGAATATGAATTTTTAGAAACCCATGGAATATTTATAGATCCTGAGGATAATGTTTGGACTACAGATAGACAACGGCATATAGTAACCAAACATACTAAATATGGAAAAAAATTAATTCAATTAGGTGAAAGAGATTGGTCTAGTGCCTCTGTAACTCCACACGGTAACCATCCCGAACATGCTTTTCTTGCTAATCCTTTTTCTATGCCTGCTGGAGTATCAGTTTCTTCATCCGGTCATATTTTTGTTGCTGATGGATATGGAAACCGACAAGTACATAAATTTAGTCCAGATGGGAAAAAAGTAATTTCCTGGGGAACTCCTGGTACTAATGAAGGTGAATTTGCTCTAGTTCATAATTTAGATTTAGATTCTCAAGATAGAGTTTATGTATGTGATAGACATAATCAGAGAGTGCAAATTTTCGATCATGACGGAAACTATATAGATAGTTGGAATGATCTTCATTTTCCTGGAGGAGTTTATTGTGATAGGAAGAACTTAGTTTATATAGCAGAACAAGGCGGTGCCCGAGATCCTGGAGTTTCAATTTTTACTGAAAGTGGAGAACTCGTTTCTAGATTCAGAGGCCCAGATGTTGAAGCACATGGTATTACATTAGATTCCAAAGGTAATATTTATACTGCTGAACTTAGAAAAGCCCCTGGACAAAGTCAAAGAAGAGTTAATAAATACGTTAGGGTATAAATACTAATTATTTATAAATAGGTTGGTTCAATGAAATTTTTCTCAAAATCAAAAGCCAACCTTTTTATTTGTATGAATTTAAATACCTGATCTAGAATTTCCGCTTACTTCAGGATTTATCCAATTTTCAGGATTATTTCCATTTATAACTCTTATAACTTCATTAGCAGTTCTTTTTTCTAGTTCTAGTGTAGATGCTTGAGAGAAAAAAGCAGTATGTGGCGTGATAATTACGTTATCAAGTTTAAGGAGAGGATTATCAGATTTAGGAGGTGTTGGTTCAACTACATCAAGACCAGCACCAGATAAATGTCCATTGTAAATAGATTTTGCTAATGCATTTTCATCAATTAATCCGCCTCTTGCACAATTAACCAATATTGCACCTTTTTTCATCATTGATAATTCTTTTTGTCCTATCATTCCTTGCGTTTCAGGAATTAATGGGACATGCAAGGATATAAAATCTGAAGTTTTTATAAGTTCGATAAATTTTACTAGTCTAACTCCATCAATATTATCCCCAACTCTTAATAAAGGGTCATAAGCAATTAAATTAAACCCAAATGATTTACATTTTTTAGCAAGAGATTGTCCTATCCTACCAAATCCCACTATTCCTAGTGTTGATCCTCTGGTTCTATGCATTATTTGATTTAAAGAAACGGAATTCCATCCATCCTTAACAACTTTTTTTGTATGTTGTAGAAATCTTCTATTAAGTGCTAAAATCATACCTAATGCATGATCTGTAACTTCATCCATGCAATAATCGGGTACATTTGTAACTATAATTCCTAATTCTGTGGCTCTTGATATATTAATATTATCTACGCCTATTCCATATCTTGATGCTACTTTGCAATGAGAAGCATTTTCAAGTATTTTTGATGTTATTTCAGCAAAACAAAACATTATACCTTCAACATCTCTCGCAAGTTCTGCAAGCGTATTTTCCGAAGAATCGGGTGCCACTATAGGTGTTAATCCTGATTTTTCCAAAATTTCAGCTTCAGGTTTAATATTAGGCCAAACGTAATCTGTTATTAAAATTTTTTTCATTGTTTTTTCTAAATCTCCATTTTTTTAAATTGGCATCCATCTACAAAAAAATCGAAAAATTCTGGTATGGTTTCCAATTCTATATGTTCTATATTTTTAGTTGTATTTTCTAATAGATTCCTAGACTCTTTTGATAAAAGCATTTTGGTTGCTCCTGCCAATGATGCATTTCCTATTTTTGTAATTTTTTTTGCTTGTAAATTAGGTATAAAGCCTATTTCTATAGCATTTTCAATATTTATATAGTTAGCAAATCCACCTGCTAAAAATAAATTATTAATTTTATCTATTTCTATTCCACTCTCTTGTATTACGATAGCTTGACCGCAATAATTAGCCGCTTTTGCTTGTGCTAAAGCAGATAAATCTGATCTAGATATAGTTAAATTGTTCATTTCAGAAAATTCAAATTGATTATCATTGTTTTTAAACACACCTAATTCATTTATATTTCCTGTTTTTATTAACCCTGCTATTAAGTCGATTAAACCTGAACCACAAATTCCAATTGGGGTTTTATTATCAATTACTTCATATTTGATTTTATTATCATCAAAGAATTCAATTTTTTCAATCGCTCCTGAATAACCTGGCATTGCATAAGTTACACCAGCCCCTTCAAATGCTGGACCGGCAGGGCAGGATGCAGCTATATATTTTCCATCATAACCTAAAACTACTTCTGTATTTGTACCTATATCTACTAGTAAAAAAGGATCATTTTGAGACTCAAAATTTATTGTAAGTAGATCAGCTGAAATATCAGATCCCAAATGAGAGGAAATTAGAGGAGCTGCATATACAATACCGTTTTTATTTATTCTCAAACCTACATCTTTTGATTTTACAGTTATTGCTGTATGTGGAATTTCATTTTTGATCTGTTTAAATTCAGTTATTGATTTGTAAGGTTTTACGCCAATTGTTTCAACATCATATCCTAAGAAGATATCTCTCATGGTAGTATTACCTACCACAACTATTTCATAAATATTCGTTCTTCTTATTTTTAAATTTTTAACCATTTCTTTGATTTCAAAATTAATAGATGAAATTAAGACAGATTGTAATTCACCATTAAATTTTCCAGTGTCATACGAAATTCTATTCATAACATCACTACCACCAAATCTTTGAGGATTCTCAAATGAAGTTGTATGTATGATATCTCCAGTTTCTAAATTTACTAAATTTATCACAATTGTAGTTGTACCTATATCGATAGCTAAACCCAAAATATTTCCATTGTATTTATCAACAGAAATAAATTTACCATTTAAGTTCATTTTTACTTCGTCATGATCTTTTATAAATGAAGGGTTTAATTTAAATTCTAAATTTATTGAATCTGTTAAAATTTTTGGTTGTCTCTTTAATACGTTGAAATGAATTTCGGATTTGGCATCTATCACCTGAGCCTGACAAGCTAATCTATAGTTACCTCGTAAGAAGGTTTCATGTTCAGTAGATTTACTTAATTTTTCGTTACCTTTTGAAACTTCAACAATACATTCATGACATTCTCCATTTCGTTTACAAGACGTTGGTACTCTTACTGATAATTCATCTGCATATTCAAATAATGTTTTTTGAGGGATATTTGTTAGATATTTTGAATTAAGCTTAACTGGAGACATTTTTTATAGTATTCACAGAATTAATACAATATCTTATCAAAATATAATTTACTTACGATTCCCATGCAGATCTATAATCCAACTTGTCGCTCCCTGTACAAATTGGTAAATCTTCTTGGTTCACAAACTTCTGATTCTGACATTTAAAAAGAGCAGTACATCTAGATTTTGCATTTTTATATGGACATCTCTTTTTCATTATTTCGTCTGCATTAAATGAAATATCTTTGTAAATAGAAAATAATCTTTCTAAACTTTCTTTCATTTTTTCAGAGTTAATCTTTTTTTGATGCATATCTAATTAGATTTTAATTCTTCTAATAACGTTATTAAATTTTTAGTAACATCTACACAATCGACTGCGTTTTCTCCATATCCATCAGCTCCCATTTCATCCGCAAATTCTTGTGTAACTGGTGCTCCGCCTACCATTAGCCTTACTTGATCTCGTAATCCCATATCTTCGAAAGTAGATACTGTTCTACCCATATTCGGCATAGTAGTAGTTAATAGGGCAGACATACCAATTACTTGAGGGGAATATTCTTCAAATGCATCACAAAATTCTTCAGGAGAAGTGTCTACACCTAAATCATGAACCGTAAATCCTGCTCCTCTTAACATCATGATACAAAGATTCTTACCTATATCATGTAAATCACCTTTAACTGTTCCCATTACCACTGTTCCTATGGGTTCTATTCCTGAAGCAGATAAAATAGGTTCTAAGTGTTCCATTCCTGCTTTCATTGCCCTTGCTGCTATTAATACTTCAGGAACAAAAATTACATTATCTCGAAATTTTACACCTACTATTGCCATACCGTTAAGTAGACCATTATCTAATATTTCATTTGCAGTATAACCATCATCTAAAGCTTTTTTAGTTAGATTCCCAACTTCAGTATTAGCTCCAGTAATTAGTTGATATGCTATTTCTTGCATATTTTCATCTGCTAATTCCAAAGCTTCTCCTATATGTTTTTGTTCACTTGGCCTTGTCACAAATTCAAATTCTTTTTGTAGACCTTCATTTAATATTGGCATTTTTACTCTTCTTTTTTTTGTCTTTTTAATATATTGTCAATAAAAAAATAAAAATTCTCTTAAGATTTAATCAAGTATTAGTAATATTTTACTCATTACCGTGTTCAGCTACCCAATCCTCAATTGCCACAGGTATTTCTAATAAATTTTCTATCTTAGTTTTTAATGGAATTGCACATTCTGGTGCAATCATTTGGACACCAGCATCTAAAGCTTTAAAAACTTCTTTTCTTACATCTTCTGGATTTTTAGAATATAAGGTGACAGGATTATTTATATTACCTACAAGTTTTATACCGCCATTTACAGTATCCATTGCTACTTGCGGATCATTTTTAGAATCGAAATGAAATGCAGCCATTCCTGTTTGAGCAATATATGGCATTCTATCAATAGTATTGCCACATATATGTAATATTATTGGGACATTTAATTCTTCTACTAATTCTTGATGCATCTCCAATAAAAATTTTCTGTAATATTCTGCACTAACTAAATCTCCAGTAGCATGATCTGGTAAAGTAAGAACATCCGCACCTGCATCTATTTGAGCTTGTCCGAATAAAATAGTAATTTCTTTTAGTTTATCAAGACATTTCAAAGTTTCCTCTGGATCATCTACTGTACCAATTAAGAATGGTTCAACTCCAAAGACATGATATGCTAAAGTCCATGGTCCCATTGTTTTTCCTACTATAGCAACTTCATCATTAAATTGAGATTTTATTATTCTAATAGAATCAGTTATTACTTTTGTATCTCTATGTTCTAAAAAATCTTTAGGTATATGTACATCTGATGATGTTTTCCATATAGGATTTGTCATTCGTACAGTAGGCCAGTTATCTTTTTGTTCCCATTGCATTTCACATCCTAAAGCAGAACTTTCTTGTATTATGGAAAAATACGGAGAAATACAATCGTATCCAAGTTCCGTATAACCAGTAGATGCAAGCTTAGCATTTAATTCAGGTTCCCTGTGAGCTTCAGGGAAAGAACTATCCACTAAATCCATCATTTCAACGGATGCTACATTAGTAGGATTACATACTGGCGGTTTATCTATAGGTAAATCATTAAAAACATTCATAACTCTTTGTTTAGATGTTAATTTTTGCATATATATCCTCCTGAAAAATCTTAATTATCAAGTTTGAGAGAATCCCAATGTTTGAGTGTTCATTTGACCTACTGAATCGGAATCAGAAAGCATATTTTCTACAGCACTTACGTTACGTGCATATGGTAATAATAATTTGACAAATTTGTTATAATTTTTCCCATCAGAAAATTTAAATTTATTAAAATTTACTCTTTCACAACCACCATATTTAATAAAACCACCAACTACTGCTCTAATTCTCATTTCACTTCTTTCATTTTCACCTTTAACTGAAACAATATAGTTAGTAATATTATTTGATGTATCACTAGTTATTCTAAAAATTAAATTTGTTTTTGTGTCAGGTGATTCTATAGGTGCGTTAGGAGAAATCTCGTGGTTTTTTTCAACAGCTTCAGTGAACATAAATTTTATTGGTTTATCTAAATTAATATTTGTTTCTAGTAGCATCTGATTATTTGTATTTTCTACTGGAGATAAATCTCCAAGTAAACAACATCTATCTCTTATTACTTTTATTCTTTTATCTATTGATTCTTTATTACTAAAGCTAAATATAGTTAATAAATTACCTTTTCTAAATAAACCTACTGAAATATTGTGAAAATGGGGATCAATTGAAACAAGTTCTATACAGTTTCCTAATTCAGATATTTTTTGTTTAGCATACATAATTACTCATTTCTTTTTATAATGAATCTACTAGATTTCTTAAAGATTTAATATGTTCAGGACCTGTACCACAACAACCACCTAAAATATTAACAGGAACTTTAATCATTTTACTATAATATTCTGACATAAATTCAGGGGTTTCAGGATAAATAATTCCTTCCTTTTTGATAGTTGGTATTCCTGCATTAGAATTTATCATAAGTAATCCATCGGTTTTGGATCTCATCAATTTAGATATCTCATACATTTTCTCAATACCATTACCACAATTAGCACCGACTACATCAGCTCCAGATTCTATCATAACTTCAACTGCTGCTTCAGGAGTAATTCCCATCATAGTAAAAAATCCTTTAGGACCTTTATCAAAAACCATTGAAGAAAAAATAATTAAATTAGTATTTTCTTTTGTAGCTTTGATAGCAATTTTAGCTTCTTCAATAGCCATCTGAGTTTCTATCATTACAGCATCAGCTCCTCCATTTTCAAGTGCAGTTATTTGTTCTGTAAAAACATCATACATTTCTGATTCAGATACTGTCCCAAGTGGTTCAATAAATTCACCTGTTGGCCCTACTGAACCAGCCACATAACAGTTATTTGGAGCAACAGATTTAGCCAGTGAACTTGCTAATTCATTAAATTGTTCAACTTTATTATCTAAACCATAATGTTTCAGTCTAAATTTATTACCACCAAAAGAATTAGTTAAAACGATATCAGAACCTGAATCGAAATAAATTGAAGCCATATTTTGTACTGTTTTAGGATGTTCAATATTCATTAATTCAGGACAAGCACCCGGGGCTAGCCCATTATTTTGAAGATATGTTCCAGTAGCACCATCAAAAACTAAAACTTCTCCTTTATTTAACCTTTTTAGTAAATTATTATTTTCCAAGTTATATTCCTAAATCTTCTAATTTAAATAAATAATTAATTGATCCTGGCTTTCCAGATCTTATATTTTTTTTCCATTTTTCTACTATTATTTGTAATAAATCTCCATCAAATTCTTCAAATTTTATAGATATAAATTTGATTGAATCATTTATATCCATATTTAAGTTTATTTCAGGTCCATATGACCATCCATCTAGATATTCATCTGATCCATAACTTCCATCAACCATAGCTACTTTATCTATAATTGTTTGAAATTTATCTGATAATTGATAATTTTTAGTTGTATCTTCGTCTTTAGCTTGGATTTGTATTGGAATTTCTTTCCAGTACATTACTCTTATTTTTACCACTTTACTCCTTAATTAATGAGTTTTCAGTTAATATATATTTATTTATAAAATATTAGACAAGTGTATTATTCAGTATATTATGTATTATTAAATTTATGATTCAAGATAAATCAATTATAAAAGAAATTGTAATACCAGATGATTATCCTCCGGTATTTTTAGATTCCAGTGCAATAAATAGATTACGGCATGTGCCAAATATTTCATTGACTATTTATAATGACAGAAAAAATGATACTGAAGAATTAATAAAAAAAATCCAAAATGCTCACACTTTAATCCTAACTAGATCTAATACTAATGTTAATTCTGAAGTTCTTAACTCAACTAGACATTCTCTTAAACATATATCTATTTTAGGTACAGCAATTGATAATATAGACACTAAATGGACAGATAGTAATAATACTTTAATAACATCTACTCCCGATACTCACGTTGAATCGGTAGCAGAACATACCCTAGCATTAATGTTATCTTTAGGAAAAAGGATTCCCCAATTAGATCAGAGAGTTAGAAATGGTGAATGGCCTAGAAGTAATATAATGTTACTTAGAGGTAAAACATTAGGCATTATTGGGACTGGTAGAGTTGGTGAAACTCTTAAGGATATTGCCGAAGGCATTGGTATGAAAGTATTAACTTATTCTATTCAGGATAATAATAAATATACTAAATCTTTTGAAGAAATCTTAAAAGCCTCAGATATATTATCTCTTCATGCAAGATTAAATCAAAATACAAAACATTTAATAGGTTCTGTGGAACTTTCACTTATGAAACCAACTGCATTTTTAATTAATACAGCTAGAGGCTCATTAATAAATGAAAAAGATTTAGTTACTGCATTAGAAAATTCAACTATAAGTGGTGCCGCATTAGATGTTTTTGAGGAAGAACCTATAAACAACTACAAACTAACAAGACTTTCTAATGTAATTCTATCTCCGCACATTGCCGGATCAACTGAAGAATCATTATCTATAACATTAAATCAAGTTATAGATTCAGTAATTGACAATATACAATTGTAAAATTTATATTCGAAACCGGATAAAAAGCTTTAAAACTGTAGAAAAACGCTCTAATAATGTTGACTATATGATTTTGCCTTAATATACTTTTTGCGTTCACAACTCCCGTAAGGGTGTTGAAATGAGGGCACGTATCTCACTATGTTTAATGTTTATTTAATTATAACTGTAACTATATTGATAGGTGCGAGTAATCACAGATAACCGGGGTATGACCCCGAGGAGGGACTATAATTGTTTAGTCAAAAAATCAGCAGACTCTTTGTTCTTGCTACAGGATTGGTAGCTATTGTTGCCGTTTCTGCATGTACTACAACTGAGACTGTTGAAGTTATAAAAGAAGTTCCTGTCGAGAAGATCGTAACTAAGGAAGTTCCTGTCGAGGTTGAAAAAATCGTCGAAAAGGAAGTTGCCGTAGAAGTCGAGAAGATCGTAACGAAGGAAGTTCCAGTCGAGGTAGAAAAAGAAGTTATCGTTGAAAAGGAAGTTGAAAAAGTTGTTACTAAAGTTCAGGAAAAAGAGGTTGTTGTTACAGCTACTGCTGCACCAGAAGCCACTGAAGCGCCTGCTGAAGTAATATCTGCACCAACTCCTAAAACCGATGCTGGTGTTGCAGTAATTGCAATCAACGGTGATCTTGGTGATGAAAACGGAAGAAATTCAGCTCAATCCAGTGATAGTTTTAAAAACTGGGGAGTTACTGAAACTCTTTTCCGAAGAGCAGCAGATGACTCACATCTACCATGGCTAGCTACCGACTTTACTGTTGCCGAAGATTTATCTTCAGCAACTATTACTATTAAGGAAGGTGTTTCTTTCCAATCAATAGATGGTAAAGATTTCGGTAATTTGACCGCTGCAGACGTGGCATGGTCAATGAACGATGCAAACAGCACAACAACTCCTGAGTCAATTCATGGTCAGGCTGGTGATTTTGCCGGTCTATGGGGTGAATGGACTGCTGTTGATGACACTACAGTTTCTTTCAACTTCGCACAGTATGATTCAACCTGGAAAGATGACTATGTCAATATTTCAGGACAAGCATTCTCTGTTCTTTCAAAGAAGGCTTTTGATGATGAAGGTGCAGATTGGGTTAGAGATAACGTAGTAGGTACAGGAGTATATGAAATAGATGAATGGAAACGTGATGAGTCTGTAACACTTAAGGCTCGTGATGGTCATCATCAATTCACTGCAAAGACTGCTAATATCAAAATTCTTGGTGTAAAAGAGCCAACAACTCGACTAGCTCTACTAAGAAATGGTGAAGTAGACGTTGCACATTTAGAACCTAAGGATGGAGCAAAACTTGATCCTTCTGGGTTCACAAAGACATCTACCGGTGCTGCTGTGCAGCTTGGTGTATTCTTCTCTGGTAACCTATGGGAAGACACATACGCTGGTGGAGATAATGAAGGACAACCACTTCCAACTAAAGCTACATTTGTTCACGACATCCCTTGGATTGGAACACCTGATAAGCATGGAGATGGAGACCCTGAACAAGCTAAAACTATAAGAACTGCATTAGCTTGGGCTATTGATCGTGACGCAGTAAACCAAAAGCTTCTTGCTGGTACTGGGGATGTTGTTCACGTTGAATACTTCAATGCAGGTCACGCTAACTGGGATTCTAAATGGGAATACGGTTATGATCCAGATAAAGCTTTTGATCTAATCAAGAGCGTAGAAGCTGACTACCAGAAAGGTTCTGCAAATGCTGCAGAGTCTATTCTTGGAGAACATGCTTTCGAAGTATCAGTATATGCTGGTCCAGAACTAGGTGGTGGTGCATCTATCACCGGTGAAGTTGCTGACGCAGTTGCTGGTTACTGGGCAGATCTTGGTCTTACAACTTTCACATTGAAATTCTCATACCAAACATTCCGTCCAACTGTTGTTGGTAGGTCTAACACGCACCCTTGGATCACTTCTTGTGACAAAGGTAAAGCTTCAAACCCTTGGCATTTCCCTAAAGGTCTAGTTCAAACAACTTTGACTCGTGGTGGATTTAGTTGTGGATTTGAATCTCCTGAAATTCTAGGTTTTTACACTAGAATGGCAGAAGCTAAAGACACTGCATCAGCTACAGCTGCTGCTAATGAGTATCTAGATTATGTATATGACCAAGCTCTTCAGCCTGGTGTAGTTGCTGTTCCAGATGCTTACTACTTCAACAATAATAAGGTTGCATCATTCGATATGCCATTAAATGCAATGGCAAACTTGAATGGTATTTGGAACCTAGAACTTAAATAAATAAGTAAAGTTTGTTGTTAAAACAGGCCGTGTGTTATTCACATGGCCTGTTTTTTTTTGTAATCTATCTTAAGGTTTAATTCATATAAAATTTCAAATAAGTTAATGAAACAATTTTTAATAAGAAGATTTGTATTTGCTCTTATCAGTATTGTAGTAGCAACTTTTCTTATTCTTTGTATTTCAAGACTTTCTGGTGATCCTCTGTTGTTGTACGCTAATTCTGGTTACGGTATTACTGAAGAAGGAGAAAAAATTATACGGGAAAGACTTGGATTAGATCGTAATGTAGCCATGCAATATATTTTTTGGTTAGGCAGAACCTTAAAAGGTGATATGGGAGAAACAATTTTAGATAGAAAACCTGTTTCAAGAATCGTTTTTCTAAAATTACCATCAACACTTCAATTAGGTGCTGTTTCTTGGTTAATGGCTACTATTGTTGGGATACCTTTAGGAATATTATCTGCAGTTAAAAGAGGAACTTTTCTTGATTATTTTGGACGTTTTTTTGCTTTATTAGGACAAGCTGTACCTCAATTTTGGTTAGGACTTGTTTTAATTCTTATATTTTCTGTTTATTTAGATTTACTACCGGCAGGTTTAAAAGGCGATAGTTTTTGGGATTTAGAGTATTTGGTATTACCTACAATAACTTTATCTTGGGGAGCTATGGCTGCATATCTTAGATTAACTCGTACAGCTATGCTGGAAGTATTAGATTCAGAATATATACGTTTAGCAAGAGCAAAAGGTGTTGGTACTAATTCAGTTGTTTGGAAACATGCATTCAGAAATGCATTAATACAACCACTTACAGCTTCGACATTAATATTAACTGGTTTTTTGACAGGTGCTGTCCTAGTAGAAACTATTTTTGCTTGGCCAGGTATGGGAGATGCTGCTATTCGTGCTGTTAATAATAACGATTTTCCTTTGTTACAAGGTTTCGTTTTCTTTTTTACTATTCTTTTTGTAGCTTCAACATTTATTACAGATTTATTGTATGCATATATTGACCCTAGAATTAGATACGATTAACTAAAGGATATTAAAGTATGGTTGACAACTTAAATACTTCAGAGACAAGTGAAGCTCAGGTTAAAACAGCACAAAGAGGCAGTATATTAAGTCAGACATTATATGTTTTTAGAAGATGGCCAATACTTCCCCTGATTGTAATGGTTTTATTACTAGTTACAGGTATTTTTGCTCCACAAATATCTCCAAATGACCCTATAGAACAAAATTTATCTTTTAGAAATATGAAACCTACTTGGGGGCAAGCCAATCCATGTTGTAATCCAGAAACTGGTCTTCCTTATGAGAATATAGTAGTTGAACCTAAAGATTTTGGTTGTCGTATTGATCCAGAAGGTATAGGTGGTTTGGAATGTGATTCAATAAAAGGTAGATCACAGTATTTAAGGGCAAAAAAAGATAGTCTACCAAGAGATAAATATATTCTAGGGGGGGACAATTTAGGGAGAGATGTTTTATCTAGAGTTATTCATGGAGCTAGGATTTCTTTACAAGTTACAGTTTTTGCTTTAACTTCAGGGATAATTGTAGGTACATTAATGGGCCTTGTTGCAGGGTATTTTGGTAAGTGGATTGATGAAATATTAATGAGAATTGTTGATGTATGGATAGCGTTGCCATTCATTTTGATAGCACTTGTTATAGCTCAACAGTTTTTACATTCTGGAGGTGCTGCTTTATATGTTGTTATAGGGTTAATAGCATTATTAGCTTGGACTCCATTTGTTCGCCAAGTTAGAGCAGATGTATTATCTATTAGATCAAGAGATTATGTTCTTGCAGCAAGAACAGCTGGGGCTTCACATTCTAGGATTATTTTAAGGCATATATTACCAGGAACTTTTAGTACCGTATTAGTTATTGCATCTTTAAGAGTTGGACAACTTATACTCGCCGAAGCTTCACTTTCATTCTTAGGGGCTGGAATACCAGATCCAATACCTGCTTGGGGGAAAAGTGTAAAAGATGGTAAAGATTTTATTGAAGAGGCTTGGTGGATATCTTTTTGGCCAGGTTTCGCAATTTTTCTAGTTGTTATGTCACTTAACTTTTTTGGTGATTGGTTGAGAGATCGTTTAGATCCGAGGCTCAGTCAATTAGATTAATATATATAATTAAAATATATATAGTATAGGAGCAATTATGAAAGTAGGATTTATTGGTTTAGGTAATATGGGTCAAGGGATGGCTGATAATTTATTATCTAAAGATACAGATCTAACTGTATTCACTAGAACTAGGTCTAAAATCGATGTTATGGTATCAAAAGGCTCTAAGGGAGCAAAATCTATAGAAGACATAGCTAATAACTGTGATTTAATACTTACATGTCTACCAGACGTTCAAACATCCAAAGATATTTTTTTAGGTGATAAAGGTTTAGTTAATTATGTTAATTCTAATCATATAGTTGTTGATCATAGTACTGTAGACATAAACACGTCTAAAGAATGTTATACTGCCTTTAAAAATAGTGATGCTTCTTTTTTAGATGCTCCTATATCTGGTGGCCCTTTAGGTGCTTCAGGAGGCAGTTTAGCAATAATGGTTGGAGGTGACAATGGTGCTTTTAACAAGGCTTTACCTTACTTTGAAAGAATGGGAGCCAATATAAAATATATGGGCCCTTCTGGAGCAGGAACTGCTATGAAATTAATAAATCAATTATTAGTTGGGGTAAATACTCTTGCTGCAGCAGAAGCATTTGCTTTAGCTAATTCTGCTGGTGTAAATATTGATTCTGCAGCTGAACTTTTATCTGTAAGTTGGGGAGGTAGTACTATGGTAGAACGAAGTGCTCCTATTACATCTAAAAGAGATTTTCCGGATTCAGCAGCACCAGTACGAAATTTAGATAAAGATTTAGGAATAATTAGAAATCTTTCTGAAGATCAAGGTTTATCTCTTCTGTTAGCTTTAACTGCAGAAAAAATGTTCAAGAAATTAATGGACAATGGTAAACCAGATCACGATATAGCAGGTGTGATTGAAATTATTGAAGATATGTCTTCTTAATAAGTTTAGATATGTATAAAATTGCTGTAATTAAGGGGGATGGAATTGGTGTAGATGTTGTAGATGAATCTTTAAGACTATTAGATGCAATATCTAATAAATTTAGTATTGATTTTCAATTTGTAGAATATCCTTGGGGTTCTAATTTTTATTTAAAACATAACCAGATGGCGCCAGATGATTTTTTAGAAACCTTAGGAAAATTTGATTCAATTTTTTTAGGTGCTGTAGGGCATCCTGATATTCAAGATAATATAACTTTGAATGGTTTACTATTACCAATTAGAAGAAAGTTCGATCAATATGTATGCCAAAGACCTTCTGTACTTTATCCAAATGTTTCTTCACCTCTTTCTAATAAAAAACCTTACGATATAGATCTTGTAGTAGTTAGGGAAAATACGGAAGGAGAGTATTCTCAAATTGGAGGTTTCGCATATCATGAATCATCTTCTGAAATTGCAATTCAAACTGCAGTTTTTACCAAAATGGGTTGTGAAAGAATAATTGATTATGCTTTTCAATTAGCAAAAAAAAGAAACCAAAAACAACATGTAACATCTATAACTAAATCAAATGCCTTAAGATATATGACTCTCTGGGATAGAACTTTTGAAGAAGTTTCAGAAAAATATCCTGAAATATCTACAGAATCACTTTTAATAGATGCTGCTTGTATGGATTTTATACGGAGACCTGAAGATTTTGATGTTGTTGTAGCAAGTAATTTATTTGGTGATATTTTAACCGATATTGGTGCCATGATATCAGGATCACTAGGTTTAGCTTCAAGTGGTAATATTAATCCAGATAAGAAGGTTCCTTCTATGTTTGAACCTACTCATGGATCAGCTCCAGACATTGCAGGAAAAGGAATTGCTAATCCAATGGCCCAAATGTTGACAGCATCAATGATGCTAAATCACTTAGGTGAAACAGAAGCTTCTAAATCAATAGAACTTTCAGTTCTTAAGGTTATAAAAGAAGGAAATACGCTAACAGCTGATTTAGGCGGTAAAGCATCTACTAAAGAAGTTGGAAATGCAGTTATTAGAAACATAATTGAATAAATTAACTAATTTAAAATTTTTAATGCTATTTTTAAAGTTAATGTTTACACAAAAGAATCTGTAATTAACATTATTATAAATTATGAGATTGAAAACAATTGACATCATTTGAGTATAGACAAGTAGGAAATACAAATTTTCGTATCCCTGTTTTAGGATTTGGCTCTGCTTTTATTTCAGGTTCTCCTCTTAGCAATGTATCAGCAAAAGAAGCTGTAAAAATAATTAATCATGCATACGATTCAGGGATAAGATATTTTGATACGGCACCATTATATGGAACAGGTAAATCTGAATATAGAATATCTAAATCTATAATACCGAGTTTAAATAGAAAAGAATTCCTAATATCAACAAAAGTTGGGCGAATCCTTAAACCAGATAATTTTAATAGAGATACTGAATTTGAAGATAATGATTATATAGCAATAAATTCATGGACAGAAAAGGATGTAATAAAATCAGTAGAACAAAGCTTGGTCAGGTTAAATTTAGATAGCATAGATATTCTGTACGTACATGATCCTGACATGGAAAATTATGGTGAAGATCAAGCTAATAGATTTGCATTTCCAACGTTATTGAAAATGAAAAAAGAAGGATTAGTTAAAGCTATAGGATGTGGTATGAATGAATGGGAAATGGCATTTAGGTTTATTAAGAAATTTGACCTTGATATCATTTTATTGGCAGGGAGATACACTCTACTTGAACAAAATGCTATTACTGAATTTTTACCTCTTTGTCAAAAAAAACAAGTAAGTGTAGTAATTGGAGGACCTTATAATAGTGGTATATTAGCTAGTGATTTATCAAAAAGTGTAACATATGACTATCTACCAGCACCTGAACATTTAATTGCCAAAGCTAAAGCTATTAAATTAATTTGTAATGAACATTCAGTAAATATAAAAGCTGCAGCATTGCAATTTCCTCTGGCTCATCCTTCAGTAGTTTCAGTAATACCTGGAGTAACAACTATAGATCAAGTAAATGAAAATATTTCCATGTTAAAAACTGATATCCCAAATTCTCTATGGGAACATCTAAAGTCTGCTGAATTGGTACACCCAGATTCTCCTACACCAAATTAACCAGTCCTAAAACCATTTTCGTTACCAATTTCTATATGAGATTTAACTGGCGTACTTCCATTTAAAAAATCAAAATCACAACCTTTAGGGGCTTGTTGAATATGATCATAGTATATTTTTCCATAACCTCTACTAAAATAATCAGGTATTAAAGGAGGTTTCCATTTTTTCTTTCTTTCCGATAATATTTTTTCTTCTACTAATAAATCTAATTTCCTATTCTCTATATCCACTTTAATTAAATCTCCATTTTCAACTAAAGCTAGTGGTCCTCCTAGGGCAGATTCAGGAGCTACGTGTAAAATGATAGTACCGAAAGCAGTCCCACTCATTCTAGCATCAGAAATTCTGATCATATCTCTTACCCCTTTTTGTAATAATTTTTTAGGTAAAGGTAAATAACCAGATTCTGGCATTCCTGGACCTCCAACTGGACCAGAATTTTTCATAACTAAAATATCATTTTCATTTACATCAAGATTAGGGTCATCAATTCTATTTTTTAGATCTTCAGGATTTTCAAATACCACTGCCTTACCTGTATGATTAAGTAATTTTTTGGAAGCAGCACTATGCTTAATTATCGCCCCATCAGGAGATAATGAACCTTTCAATACTGCTAAACCTCCTTCTGGAAAAATAGGTTTTTCAATACTTTTAACTATAATACTGGTATCGTAATCTGGTTTTGTTATATTATCTCCTAACATATTTCCATTTATTGTTTTGCAATTAAGATCTAAATAGTCTCTCAACTCGTATAGAACTGTATTAATTCCACCAGCATAAAAAAAGTCTTCCATTAAATAATCTCCGCTTGGCTTTAAATTAACAATAACAGGAATATCTCGAGATAATTTATCAAATATATCTAAATCTAAATTTATTCCAAATCTTCCAGCTATAGCAGTAAGATGAATTACGGCATTTGTTGAGCCTCCTAAAGCTAGTAAAACTTTTATAGCATTATAAAATGCAGATTCAGATAAAATTTCCCCGATTTTTATTTGTTTATTAACCATTTCTACAGCTGTTTTTCCAGTCTTTTCTGCCAAAGCTAATCTTCTTGAATCTGCAGCAGGAATAGCTGCTCCACCTGTTAACATTATTCCCAGAACTTCAGAAATACATGCCATAGTAGAAGCAGTTCCCATTACCATACAGTGTCCTTTGGATCTGTATATAGCTGACTCCAATGAATCGTATTCTTTTTGTGTTATATTACCAGCTCTCAATTCTGACCAATATCTTCTACAATCTGTGCATGAACCTAAATTTTCATTCCGCCAATTTCCTCTAAGTTGAGGTCCACTAGTCAATAAAATTGAAGGTAAATTAGCTGAGCCTGCCCCCATAATCATAGCAGGTGTAGTTTTATCGCACCCTGATAATAAAACTACACCATCGATTGGTAAGCCTCTTATCATTTCTTCAACATCCATTGACATCAAATTTCTACAATACATAGAGGTAGGATTTAAAAAGAATTCTCCTAATGAAATCGTAGGAAATTCCAATGGAAACCCCCCAGATTGAATAACTCCTCTTTTAACATGTTCAGATAATTCTTTTAAGTTAGAATTACAATGTGTGGTTTCTGCCCAGGAATTAGCAATACCTATAATAGGTTTATTTATAAAAGATTCTTCAGTCCAGCCTTGGGCCTTTAATCCAGATCTATGTAAAAACCCTTCTAGATCTCTACCAGAAAACCATTCTTTACCACGTAAAACTTTCATATAATATATCCATCAATTAAAACTATAAACTTATGAATAAGAGTATATAAATGATAGGTGGAAAATACAGTTTATATGGTTCCATAGTAGGATTTTTTACTGGAATTATTTTTTTGATCATTTCAATTTTTCAATATGACATTCAAGAAACTAATCTAAAAGAAGTAATATCGGTAGGTATTCTTTTTGGTATTCCTTTTTCAGTAGTAATCGGTTACGTAGTAGGCTATATATTCGGTAAATTTTTTAAATAAAAAATATTTTGAATATAATCTTTTTTAATTTCGAAAAAAGAGTATTATTATTTGATCCATTATTATTTAATCGGTAATCTTGACATGAAACACAAGTGCAATAAGGTTGATGAGGATCAAATTTGTCTGATCTTTTATTCATAGAAATATCCTTATTAGTATTTTTTTTCAAATAATAAATTATAAATTTAATGAAAGATATATATCTAATAAAAAATAATAAAGAACTTAGGGAATTTATACCCTTAGTAGAAAATAATACTGTACTAGGTATTGATACTGAATTTATGCGTAGATCAACTTACTGGCCAATATTAAGTCTAATACAAATTTCAGATGGAAATAATACAGGTTTAATAGATATGATTTCTACTGATATTGATTTTAATATCCTTCATAATTTATTTAAAAATAATTCAATAACTAAAATATTTCATTCAGGAGAACAAGATTTAGAAATACTTTGGAGTAAAGGTGCTATTGTAAACAATATTTTTGACACTCAAATAGCTTCGATGTTTTCTGGATATAAAGCACAAATATCTTATTCAGAATTGGTAGAATTGAATACTGGAAGACATATTAATAAAAATCAACAAAATAGTAATTGGTTATCAAGACCACTAAAAAAATCTCAAATAATTTATGCTGCTCAGGATGTGGAACACCTTCCTAAATTGTATGAAATTCTTATAGAAAAAATCCATGAAAAGAATTTGTTATTATGGGTTGATGAAGAAATGAAATTACTAGAACAAAACAGAGACATGTACATAAAAAAAAATAGTATAGATTCTATTTCTGATCTTAAATTTTTTGCTAAAGATTCTATTCAGTTATCTCCTATAGTTAATGCATGGAGAGAATTGATCGCTAAAAAAAGAAATGTCCCAAGATCTTGGATATGTTCAAATGAGTCAATTAAGGATGTATGTGATAATTCAAATCTAACGGATAATATTTTAAAAATTAATTCATATCTAAGACCTAACAATATATATGATTTAATCGACTGTATAAAAATTTTCAATCTAAATAAAATTAAATCTTCTGAAAACAATATACATAAATTTAAAAATTCCAAAATTGTTAAAGAATTAAGATTATTACTAGAAAATCAATGTAAAATTTACGATATATCTCCTCAGTTAGTGGCAAACAGATTAGATTTAGATAACTTATCAAAAAATCAGGATAATGTACGTTCATTACATGGTTGGCGGTATAAAGTTTTTGGAGAGAAAGCTCTTCAATTTATTGGAAATTATTCAAAAAAATATAATCATTAGGTTATATTTATATAAATTGTATATAAATTGAATTATGACAATTGTTCTAAATAAAAAAGTTTTTATAACAGGTGCAAATAGAACTCCTATAGGTAAGTTCCAGGGAAAACTTTCTAAAGTTAAAGCCACTAAATTAGGAAGTATATGTATATCTTCTGCTATACAAAAATCAAATATTAAACCTGAAAATGTGGATTATATAATTTTTGGGAATATGCTAACTGCAGGAGAAGGTATGACCCCTGCTAGACAATCAGCAATAGAATCTGGTATACCAACCAGCAGTTCAGCACTTACTATAAATAAGGCTTGTGCATCTGGAATTCAATCAGTAATTTTAGCAGCACAATCTATAAAAGTAGGTGATGGTTCAATTATTGCTGCGGGCGGTATGGAAAATATGAGCTTATCTCCTCATGTTTTAGTAAATTCAAGAACAGGTTCAAGATTAGGTAATGCCAAATTGGTTGATACATTAATCAATGATGGTTTATGGTGCCCATTTGAGAATAGACATATGGGAGACTCTGCAGAGTTTATTGCTAGTAAATATAAAATAAAGAGAGAAGATCAGGATAAATTTGCAGAAGATAGTCATTCTAAAGCTATAAGAGCTATAAATAATAATGATTTCAAATCTGAAATCACTTCAGTGCAAATCAATCATAAAAAATCTTCATTTACTTTTAGTCAAGATGAAGGTCCTAGATCTGATGCTATTTTTGAAAAACTAAACACACTAAAACATGCTTTTACTTTAGGTGATTCAGTAACCGCTGGAAATGCTTCACAAATAAGTGATGGGGCTTCAGCTATGATTGTAAGAGATGAAGATTCCATTAATAATACCTCAGGTCCTATAGCATTGATTACGGGATATGCACATTCAGCTAATGATCCTGGTCTAATTTTCGATGCACCTCCTGATGCTTTAGATAATTTATTGTTTAAAACAAATTCAAAACTATCTGATTTCGATTTAATTGAAATTAATGAAGCTTTTGCCGCACAAGTTTTAGCAAATGAAAAAAGAATTGGTTGGGACCGAAATAAAGTTAATATTAATGGTGGAGCTATAGCTTTAGGGCATCCAGTTGGCGCAAGCGGAGCAAGAATACTAACAACATTAATTCATTCACTCAATAATAACAAGCTAAAAAGAGGTTTAGCTTTAATTTGTCATGGTGGGGGAGGAGCTGTAGCTATGAGTATTGAGTTGATCTAAAAAAATTAAAGATATAACCTTAAATAATAAATGATTGATACTTTAATTACATATTTTTCTTCTTCAGACGGACTACGACAAATTTTTTTAATTATATTGGGTATTATAGTTTGGTTACTGATTCGTATTATAATTCGAAAATCTTTAAAAATTGCAGCACATGAATTAGAACAACATGAAACAACATTAGATGTGGGAGATAAAGTTAGGAAAAGCTATAAATGGTACATAGATTTGTTTCTTACTTTAATTATTTCATTAGTAATACTAACCATTGAGTTTTCGACTTTTGGACAAAATTTTGATTCGATAATGGATCTTTTTACACCTATCCTTAGAGGTTTATTTACTTGGGGTACTAATCAAGGGTTTACTTTGTTTTTCATTATAATTTTTGCTTGGGCATTAATTAAGCTAACCAATAGATCATTACCTAAACTTGTCAGAACAATTATGTTTGGAAATTCAACAGCAGATGAACATGAAGAAATCCAAAAACAAGCAGAGACTTTAACAGCAGTTTTTTCTGGGATCATTAGAGTTCTCATCATACTAGGTGCTATATTCATGATACTTTCTAAATTAGGAGTACCTATAGGGCCTATCTTAGGAGGATTTGGTATAGCAGGAATAGCGGTTGGTTTCGGAGCGCAGCACATGGTTAGAGATTTAATAGCCGGAGTAATGATAATAGCAGAAAATCAATATCGAACTGGAGATATTGTAAATATTGTTGGTGTTTCTGGAATGGTAGAAGATATAAATTTAAGAAGAACTGTACTTAGAGATTGGGACGGAGATGTTCATGTAATACCTAATGGGGAAATTACTGTAGCAACTAACAGAACTAAACATTGGTCTAGAATCAATTTAGATGTAGGTGTAGCATATAAAGAAAATATAGATGATGTTTTTAATGTTTTAAATGAAATAGGTAATGAACTTTCTAATGACCCTCATTACGGATTAATGATTTTATCACCACCTAGAGTATTAAGATTAAATTCGTTTGATGATTCTCAAATAACAATTAAAATGATGGGTGAATGTAAACCAATGAATCAATGGGAAATAACTGGAGAACTACGTAGAAGAATAAAAAATAGATTTGATAAAGAAGGCATCGAAATACCATTTCCTCACACCACAATATATTGGGGAGAAGCTCAAGTACCTCTTTACTGGGATCAAAAACGTATCAAAGAGCTTAAAGAAACTAAAATACACACTGATAAAAAAATCTCACCTCAAGGAATTACTCCAGATATGAGAGAACAAATGTTATCTGAGATTGCTTTATCAAATATGCAACAAAATATAAGTAGACAATTTGGAGAATCAGAGTAGAAATATTTATATATTTAGTATTTTTTTTTATTATTAGTTTTATAAAAATATTTATAGGAATAAAATTTGAGCACAAAACCAACTAACTCCAACGAACTTAGAAATGTTTTTCTCAATTATTTTAAGAGTCAAGATCATTTGATCCTACCATCATCTTCATTAATTCCAGCTAATGACCCTACTTTATTACTTACTAATTCTGGAATGGCTCAATTTAAATCTTATTTTTCTGGACAATTAATACCTCCACATCCTAGAATTACCACTTCACAAAAATGCTTTAGAACAACAGATATTGAAGAAGTCGGAGATGATACTCACTTAACATTATTCGAAATGCTTGGAAATTTCAGTTTTGGAAATTATTTTAAAAAAGAAGCTTGTGAAATGGCCCTTGATTTAATGCTTAATCATTTGGATTTCGACATAGAAAGATTATATTTTACTGTTTACGAATCAGATGATGAGGCTGAATCAATTTGGCTTGATTTAGGGATTCCTATAGAAAAAATATATAGATTTGGAGATAAAGATAATTGGTGGGGACCTGCTGGTGAGGAAGGGCCATGTGGTCCAAGTTCTGAAATAAATTACTTCACGGGATCATTAGATAAGATACCAAATATAATAAAGAGAGATCATACCTCAGAATGGGGTCCAAATAATTCAAAAGAATTTATAGAGTTATACAATTTAGTTTTTACACAATTTAATAGAGATCTCAAGAAAATAGATACACCTTTACCTAGCAAAAATATAGATACTGGCATGGGACTTGAAAGAACATTAGTAATATTACAAAACGTTAAAAATATATACGAAACTGATCTTTTTACTCCAATTATCAAACATATAGAAAAAGTAAGTAAGTTATCTTCAGAAAATAATCAATCTGTAACCCAAGCAATTCGTGTCGTAGCAGAGCATACAAGATCAGCATCATTTTTAATTAATGATGGTGTAATACCTGAAAATTCTGGAAGAGGGTATGTATTAAGAAGACTCATTAGAAGAGGGATGCTATTTGGTGATGAAATAGGCATAAAAAAATATCCTCTATCAAGTTTTGTTCCTACTGTTATAGAAGTAATGAAAAGTGCATATCCAGAACTTAAAGATAATGAATCTTTTATTATAGAAATTCTTGAAAAAGAAGAGAGTACTTTTACTAAAACTCTTAATTTTGGTTCTTCTGTATTACAAGGAATGTTAAATTTCAGAAAAATCAACTTAAATAATAATTATAAAAAAGATCAAATAAGTAAAGATGATGCTTTTATATTAGGTGAAAAAATTGCAGAATCTGTTTTACCTGAAAGTACAAATAATATAAATATATGGTCTAAAAAACTTACAGGTAAAGAAACTTTTCTTTTATATGATACTTATGGGTTCCCTCCAGAAATAACTATTGAATCTATAAAAAAAATTGGTATGTCCCTTGATTTAGATTCATTTAATATAGAAATGGAAAAACAAAAACAAAGAAGTAGGAATTCTCATAAAACAAATTCTGGGATTAGTGGATTAGAAGAATTATATAAACATTTAAATAATATAGATACTCCGTTCAAAGGTTATGAAAACACTGAAATAACTACTAAGATTAAAGCTATTTACTTAGATGGCAAAATAGTTGAATCTTCAAAAATTACTGAAGACGTAATAATAATTCTTGATGAAACTCCATTTTATGCTGAAAGAGGCGGCCAAATAGGTGATACAGGAAAGTTATATGGAGATGATTTTATAGTTGATATAAATGATACTATTGCTCCATTAGGGCATATCAATATTCATAATGGAAAAATTACTAAAGGTATCATAAGGGTAGGAGATAAAGTTAAAGCAGAAGTAGACAATAACAGAAGACAAAAAATTATGCGCAACCATACAGCAACCCATTTACTTCATGCTGCTTTAAGAGAAATTATTGGTCCACATGTTAAACAATCAGGTTCATTAGTGGAACCAGATAGGTTGAGATTTGACTTTACTAATATTAATGCTTTATCTAATCAAGATATCCAAAGAGTAGAATCAAAGGTATCTGAAAAAATTCGTAATAATATCCCTGTAGAAGTTCACTGGACGTCATATAATAAAGCAGTATCTGAGGGGGCACTTGCGTTCTTTGCAGATACTTATGAAAATGATGTTAGAACTATAAAAATCGATGCCCCATGGAGTTATGAACTTTGCGGAGGTACTCATATGGAATCAACTGGCGGAATAGGTAGTTTTATTATTACATCTGAAATAGGAATAGGAACAGGGGTAAGAAGGATAGAGGCAGTAACTGGAATAAAAGCTGAAGAAATTACTAGAAAATATTTAAACATAGTTAAAGATTTATCAGATCAATTTAAAACACCGCCAGAAAATATTTATTCAAAAATACTAGATTTTCATAAACAAAATCAAAAAGATAAAAAAGAAATAGAAAAATTACATAAAGATCTTCTAGAGGCTCAATTTAATCAAAATGAAAAAAACATCAATACAGAGATTATTAATATAGGCAATAAACATATAGAAATACAAACAGTACGAGAAAAAAAATCTTCTTTAGAAAATTTAAGAAATATTGCAGATAAAATAAAATCTAATAAAAAAGATATAGTTGTTGTAATAGGGGGTGAAGTAAATTCTAAACCCTCAATTATCGTAATGGCTGACAAATCCTCAATTGATCAGGGGGTGAATTCTGGAGTAATTGCAAATTATCTAGCAAATTTAATGGATGGTGGAGGTGGTGGAAGTGCCCATAATGCTCAAGCCGGAGGAAAAAACATCAAACAATTAGATATAGCTTTAGGTAATGTTTCAGATGCTGTTAAATTCTCAATAAATGAACATAAATGATATATTTAGCAATTGATTTTGGTAATAGAAGAATAGGATTAGCTAAATCTGATTTAAATGGTTTAGTAGCATATCCTATGAAAACAATTTATTCTAAAAAAAATATCATAGATGATGCCAATCTTATTATTAACATAGCAAAAGAAATAAATTCGAAAAATATTGTAATAGGTCTACCAATAAACATGGACGGAACTCCTAGTAAAATGTCTATACATATAAAAAAAATCACAAAGATAATAAAAAATATTTATGACTGTGAAGTTAAATTTTTAGACGAAAGATTGACAACAGTACAAGCTAGTAGAATAATTCAAGATAATAAACAAAACTTTAATGAGAATAAAAATTCTATTGATGCCGTAAGTGCAGCGGTTATTCTTGAATCTTATTTATTGAAAAATGAGGAAAACAAAAATTGAAATATAAAGAGAATATAGGAATAATAGGTCATCCAATTGGGCATTCCAAATCTCCCGTCTTCCAACAAGTAGCTTTGAACCATCATAATATTGATGAAACATTTACTGCATGGGATGTTACACATGAAGAATTACCTAATATTGTAAAACATTTTAGGACTAATGATTTCATAGCTTCATGTATAACCTTACCTCATAAATTAAATATTATGGATCATGTTGATATTCTTACGGATACAGCAAAAAAAGTTGGTGCTGTTAATTGGATTTTTAACGATAAAGGTACCTTAACTGGCCACAATACTGATTGCACAGGTTTTATTAGATCTTTAAAAGATCAAACCGGATTTGATCCAAATTCAAAAAAAGCTTTAATTTTTGGAGCTGGTGGAGCATCGAGAGCCATAATTTATGGATTAATAACATCAGGAATTAAAGAAATAAATATTACAAACAGAACTAAAACAAATGCACTAAAAATACAAAAAGATTTTTCAAATGATAATACGAATATTAATGTTATCGACTTTGAGCCGTCAGTAATAGATATTGTTGCTAAAACATCTGACTTATTAGTAAACACCTCTTCAATGGGCATGACAGGAGGTCCAGCTCCTGACTTATCTCCTATTTATTCATCGTCTATAAATGAAGATATAGTTGGTTATGATATTGTTTATGCACCAGTTGAAACTCCTTTTCTTAAAGAAATAAAAAAAGCTGGAGGAAAAACTGGTAATGGTATTAGTATGCTTATATATCAAGGTATAGAAGGTTTCGAAAAAGCCACAGGTTTAGATGCTCCAGTTGAATTAATGTTTGAAGCATTTCGGAAAGCGTAAAGATGACTCTATTTAGATTTCTCACAGCAGGTGAATCACATGGGCAAGGTCTTTCAGTTATTGTAGAAGGATTACCTTCTGGATTGAAAATTAATGATGAAGACATAAAATTACAAATGAAAAGAAGGCAAATAGGGTATGGTTCTGGAGGACGAATGAAAATAGAGAATGATACAGCAGAAATCAAATCTGGAGTTAGACATGGATTATCTCTAGGATCTCCTATTTCATTATGGATCGAAAATAGTGATTTTAAAAATTGGTCTGATGCAATGTCTCATAAACCTGTAAATGATGAAATAGATATAAAAAAACAAACAAAAATAGTTCCAGGACATGCTGATTTTACTGGAGCATTAAAATATATGCATCATGATGTTAGAAATGTACTAGAACGTGCTTCAGCAAGAGAAACTGCAGCAAGAGTAGCGGCCGCATCATTAGGAAGAATATTTCTAAATGAATTAGGCGTAGTAGTTAATTCTAGAGTTATAAGTAATGGTGATGTTACTGATGAAACTAATTATTCAGAAGTTGATTGGAATTTTGTTGAAGATTCCGAAGTTAGAGCTTCAAATATAAAATTAGAAACTAAATACAAAAATGCTATTGATTCAGCCAAAAAAAACAAAACAACTATAGGAGGTATTATACAGATAGTAGCTTTTAATATCCCTGTAGGTTTAGGTAGTCATATTCAGTGGGATAGAAAAATTGATGGTCAAATAGCTCAAGCCATGATGAGTATTAATGCTGTAAAAGGTGTTGAGATTGGTAATGGTTTTAGTAATTCTCATAAAAAAGGACATGATGTTCATGATGTTATAGTTCCTGATATGAATAACCTGAAAAATTTCAAACATCTTTCAAATCATGCTGGTGGAATAGAAGGAGGAATGACTAATGGTCAGCCTATTGTAATAAACGTAGCTATCAAACCAATCGCAACAATGACTTCACCGTTGCCTTCAGTTGATATAAATACTGGAGAAATATTCCAAGCACCATATAATAGAAGTGATATATGTCAAACTTCAAGAGCTTGTCCTATAGGTGAAGCTATGTTAATACTTGTTCTTACTAAAGCATTTTTAGAAAAATTTGGTGGAGACCATATTACTGAAATCAAACGAAATTTTCAAGGTTTCATAAACTCCCATAAAAAATTTGGGAATTCTCAAAAATAATGAACAAACATAATATATACCTTATAGGTTTATCTGGAACGGGTAAATCTACAATTGGTAAAATTTTATCTCAGATCATAAAATTACCTCATATAGAAATGGATGAAAAAATAACTCAAAAAGATGGTAATAATATTGAAGAAATTTTTGATAAAAAAGGGGAAGTATATTTTAGAAATATTGAATCAGAAATACTTACAGAGATATGTTCACATAAAGGATATATAGTTTCCACCGGAGGTGGTGTTCCGATAAAAAATGAAAACAGAGATATAATGTTAAAATCTGGATTTGTTGTAAACCTAACTGCATCTGCAAATGATATTTTATTTAGAGTACATAAAGACAGAAATATTATCAGACCTTTATTAGGAAAAAAAACTACTTTACAATCTATAAAGAATATGATGCATGAAAGAAAAGATATTTATAAATTTGCTCAACTTACTTTAAACACATCTAAAAAAACACCAAATGATATAGCACTTAATATATCGGATAATTGGAATGAATGGAAAAAACTCCATGGATAATACAGATTTAGCAGCAGAAGTAAAATCTACTCAAGGAAACTATAGAATAATAGTAGGAAATAATATTCTACAAAAAATACCATCAGAAATTCAGAAATTCACTAGTAATAAAAATATTTTTATTATCGCTGATAAAGTTTTATTCCCTTTACAGGTACTTAATGTTAGTGAAATTCTTGAAAGTAATGGATATACCACCAATGTATTAACTGTTGATTTTTCTGAAGCTAATAAAAACTTAGATACAGTTAATTATATTTATAAATGGCTTTCCAAATTACTAGCAGAACGAAACAACCTTATTATAAGTTTTGGTGGAGGAGTCACTGGAGATTTGGTAGGATTTGTTGCTTCCACTTGGCTAAGAGGAATACCATATATCCAAATACCTACTACTTTAGCCTCTATGGTGGATGCTTCAATAGGCGGTAAAGTGGGAGTTAACTTATCAGAAGGTAAAAATTTAATCGGATCTTTTTATCACCCTAAATTAGTTTTTCAAGATTTAAGTTTTTTATCTTCATTACCTGACAGAGAATATAATTCAGGTTGGGCTGAGATAATTAAACATGGATTAATAAAAGATAAAAAATTATTGGGAGAAATAGAAATATTTTCCAATAAATCTAATCATCTTATAGAAATAATAAAAAAAAGTGTCGAAGTTAAAAACAGTGTTATTTCAGAAGATGAATTCGAAAAAGCTAACAGAATAATATTGAATTATGGTCATACAATCGGTCATGCTTTAGAAAAGATCACCGAATATAAAAAATATCTTCATGGTGAAGCTGTTTCAATAGGTATGATGATAGCTGCAAAAATTTCTCAAGAACTAGGTATGTTGGACAGTAAAATTATTGATCGACAAAAAAAAATTCTTCTGAAATTCAATTTACCTATCTACCACGATATAGATAATCCACAGGAGATAATTAAAGCAACAAAAATTGATAAAAAAACTTCTGAGGGAAAAGTAAAATGGATTTTATTAAAAGATATTGGAAAAGTAGTTATCAAATCTGATATAGATGATTCACTAATAACAAAAGCTATATTAGATTTTTATAAAAAGAATTAAATTCTACCAGCTACTGCAGGAACAATACTAACTTCATCATCTTCAGATAATTTTGAATTGAGTCCGTCTAAGTATCTAATATCTTCACCATTTACAAAAATATTAACGAATGGTCTTATTTCACCATTTTCTTCACAAATTCTATCTTTTATTCCTGGGTACTTAGTATCTAAATCAGAAATAATACCAGTTATGTCTGAACCTGATACTGTAACAGTAGAGTTATCATCTGTTAATTTTCTAAGTGGAGTTGGAATTTTTACTCTAATAGTCATTACTTAATCCTTTATCTTTATCCTTCAATGAAATCCCCATCAATTAGGGTAACTATTACACCTTCATTTTCAGCCCATTCAATTGATTTTTTGATTTCATTTTTTTTTGCATCTAATTCTAAAACTACCCAGCCTCCAGTGTCTGTTATTTCAGCTCTACGAATATTAGTTATTAAATCAAATTTCTGACCTAATTCATATACTAATGGTCTTTTTATACTTGGACCTGAAAAAAATAACTTTACTCTTACTTTACTCATATACTCTATTTGTTTGTAACAATATCATCAAAAGAACTGATATTAGGTTCTATAGTATCAATTGTAATCGAATCCCGTACTGCTTCAATAGTTTTTAATCCCGTACCTGTAATAAGAACAACAGTTTTTTCATTTTTATTTATCGATTTTGTTTTAGATAAATTTTTTAAAGCAGATATAACAACTCCTCCAGCTGTTTCTGTAAAAATACCTTCGGTTTCTGCTAATAATTTAATTCCTTCTGCAACTTGACTTTCTGGTACTATAGAAGCCGTACCTGAAGAATCATTTGCAATTTTAACAGAATAATACCCGTCTGCAGGATTGCCTATTGCTAAAGATTTAGCAACAGTGTTTGGAACAACAGGTTTAGGATGACTTTCTCCATTTATATATGCTGTAGATACAGGAGAGCAACCAAAAGGTTGAGCGATATGCATACGAGTATTCTTTGCTTCTACCAAACCAAGTTTTTGAAACTCGTTTAACCCTTTCCAGACTTTAGTATAAAGAGAACCTGAAGCTACTGGCACAATAATATTATCAGGTAAAGACCAATTTAGTTGTTCTATTATTTCGAATGCTAAAGTTTTGCTTCCTTCAGAATAATATGGCCTCATATTAATATTCACAAATGCCCATCTTCTATCATCTCCCAATTCAGAACATAAACGATTTACATCATCATAATTTCCATTAACTTTTACTACAGATCCAAAAATTGCTGCACCGAATATTTTTCCTTCTTCTAAATTTTTAGGAACAAAAACAATAGTATTTAACCCAGCTTTAGCTCCATGAGCAGCAGTTGCTCCTGCTAAGTTTCCAGTAGAAGCACAGGCAATTGTATCAAATTCAAACTCTACAGCCTTCGTAGAGGCTACAGAAACAACTCTATCTTTAAATGAATGTGTAGGATTTGCTGAGTCATTCTTTATCCATAAATTATCTAAGCCTAATTCACGTCCTAAATTTTCAGCTTTTAGAAGAGGAGTCATACCTGCTCCAATATTTACAGAATTTTCTCTTGACGCAGGTAAAAGAAAATCGTATCTCCATAAATTATCTGGTCCATCATTGATAAATTCCCTTGAGATATTATCTAATGTAGAGTAGTCATAAATCACTTCAAGTGGACCAAAACAATAATCACAAACATATATTGGATCTTGAGGATAAGATCTACTACATTCTTTACACTTCAGTATTTTTTCTGTAATTTTGTGACCCCTTTATATGAAAGTCGGAATCACTGCCGGATATCTGGCCGGGAGTGACAGCAGCAGTTATGATCAAAACTCGCTGATTCACCGACTTTTTTCATACAAAAAACTAAAGATGATCTTAATGTATGAAAATAGTAATTATCTATATTATACTAATAACACCTATATAATAGTCAATTAATTGTATGGTAAAAGGGGATTATTTTTGCATTATTCTAACAAAAGATTACATGGCTGCAGAATTTCAGATTCTTGGGAGTTTAAGGGATTAAAAACTATAATTTTAGAAAATGAAATTCTAAAAGTTACTGTATTAGCTGATAATGGTGCAGATATATATGAGATTATTCACAAAAAGTTAGATATAGACTTTATGTGGCGAACGCCCTGGGGTGTAAGAAATCCTTCAACATATATACCGAGCTCTGGTTGGGGAGAGGGTATATGGCATGATAGTTATGTTGGTGGCTGGCAAACTATAGCACCGACAGGAGGGATACCACAAAATTATCATGGTGCAGACATTGGATTCCATACTGAAGCAAGCTTAATGCCTTGGGATTATAAAATTTTAGAAGATACAAAAGATAAGGTCTCAGCAAAATTTTATGTTCGAACAATCAGAACTCCTTTTTGGATTGAAAAAAAAATAACACTAGAATCTAATAGCCCTATAATTACTATTGAAGAAAGTTTGAATAATGAAGCTGAAGAAGATTTGGACTATCAATGGGGTCAGCATGTAGCTTTAGGTGAACCTTTTTTAACTGAAAATTGTATTTTAGATTTACCAGATTGTGATTTTTTTGTCCCAGGACATCCACACGATAACACTACTACTTTGAGATTTAAATCTAATCAAGAAGGAAAATGGCCTTTAGCTATAGCGCCAGACGGTTCTAAAGAAGACCTTAGGAAATTTCCTCCTAAAAAAAGTAGACAAATGGATTATCTTGTATTCAAGAATATGTCTGAAGGTTGGTATGCTGTCACTAATCCTGAATTGAACATTGGTTTTGGTCTAGTTTACCCTAAAAGTTTATTTAGATATACATGGTTTTGGCAAGAGTTTGGTGGCGGATATGGATACCCCTGGTATGGACGTACATATAACGTAGGTTTGGAACCTTTTACAAGCCTAGGAGCAGGAGATCCAGAACCAGATTCAAATCTCAAAACTGACATTAAAATAAAACCTGGAGAAACTGTTAAAGCAACCATTAAAGCCGTTATTTTCGATTCAGATAATGGTGTAAAAAGTATAAATAAAAATGGAAAAATCCAAAAAAAATAACCAATTTCTAATTGGAGCATACACTCTTTTATTATTTTAAGCGAATATATTACAAAAAATTTATAGTATCTCTAAAATACTAGTTTATTCTGCTAATATTCCTCCATCTACTTGATTTTTTTTGATCCATTCCCAATCTAAATCAACTCCTATTCCTGGTCCATCAGGAGCAAAAACATTACCATCAGAATCTATTGAATCTAAATTATCAGAATAATTCGTATATATTTGAGGTTTAGTATATTCAACGTTAGGATGTACAAGTCCTAATTCAAAATAGTTAGTATTCCTAATTGAAGACATTATATGTCTATGTACAGCACCAGGTCCATGAAGTTCAACATCTAATCCAAAGCCTTCACTTGCGTGAGCAATTTTCATAGCTCCAGTAATTCCTCCATCTTCATGGGCTCCAGCTCTAACAAAATCAGTTGCCCCTGCATTAATAAAATCTACATGCTGTTCTAATAATCTTATATGCTCTGTTTGTAAAATAGGAGTTTTAATAAGTTGTCTTAATTTAGCATGTGCAAATTGTGAAACACCTCCATCTTGGAAAGGATCTTCGAACCAAAAAAAGTTAGCTTCATCACAAGCTCGGCCTAATTTTATAGTATCTGAAAAGTTTTTAATTTCACATGCAGGATCGATCATTAGATCCATTGAATTATTCAATCCACTACCTAAATTAAGAACATTATCTATCTCTCTTTGTAAATTATCTCGTGCATTTCCCCATCCATGTACTTTAAAAGCTGGATATCCCATTTCTCTACATTGAATAGCAAAATCTAGAAAGTCCTGTGGAGATGAAAGCCCACCATTTTCATCTGCATGTAATGTTGAAGCATAACAAGGTAAAGGTTTCTTTTCACCTCCTAATAATTTATAAATAGGTTCATCGTATAATTTCCCTGCAATATCCCATAAACATATATCTACAACTCCAACACCAAGCATTGCAGTATGACGAAGACCTCTTTTCGTATCGTTATATATACTTTCACGAGACAGAGCATTTTTGCCTATTAGGTATTGTGCAATAGTTTTAACATCAGAGAGAGCATTATCTGAAACACTATCATATTGACCTATCAATCCGTTAGAAGTATGAATTCTTAGAATATTATTTCTTGTTACTAAAGTAGAATTAGGTTCATAAACCATATTAAATGTGTTGTAATCTTTACCTACATTACTAATTTTACTTTCATAAACTATTACTTCTATTTTTTTTATTATCGGTTCTTCTCTCATAATTTTTCAACCTATTAAAATCTGATATAACATTTGTAAAAGAGTATACTAAATTTTTACATATAAGAATTATCTAAATGAATGTTATTCCTTTTTTGAATATCATACATGATATTTATCATATAATCACTTTATAAAAATTATTTAAATATTTATGAAAGCACTTTTATATTACGGAAATAAAGATATTAGGTTAGAAGAAATTGATAGACCTATACCTAAAATTAATGAAGCATTAATTAAGGTTACATCTACTTCTATATGCCAAACAGATATTGAAGAATGGCAACATGGCCCACTGTGGGTTCAAACTGGAACACCTAATGCTTTGAGTGGGAAAAAAGCTCCAATTGTTTTAGGTCATGAAATTTCAGGCCTTGTCGATGTTATAAATGATTCTATACATGAAAATTTGGTAGGCAAAAGAGTTATAATAAACAACATTTTAACTTGTGAAAAATGTTACTGGTGTGAATCAGGTCATCATGCAGTTTGCCCTTCTATGGCAGTAGCAGGTTTGTCTGCGGATGGTGGACTCCAAGAGTATATGACATGGCCTATAAATAATATAATTTGCGTACCTGATAACATCAACTCAGATGAAATTTCTCTTTTAGAACCTACTACAGTAGCTATACATTCTGTGAGAAAATCTAATATAAAACCAGGTGATACAGCAGCTGTAGTAGGCTGCGGTACAGTTGGATTATTAGTTGTACAAACTCTTAATACAATGGGTGTAAATGTAATCGCAATTGATCTTAAAGAAAAAAATTTAATCCTGGCAAAAGAATTTGGAGCAAGCTATATCGTCCAATCTAGCAAAAACCCAGATCAAATTTATAAAAAGATTGAAGAAGTTTCTAAAATAGGTCCCGATTTTGTATTTGAAACAGCTGGAGCTGAAAAAACTCCAGAAATTTCTATTAATATAGCCAGAAGGGGAGGTACTATAGTTTTAGTTGGAATATACTCTCATAAACCTAAGTTTGATTTCAATCAAATAGTAGGCCTAGAAAAAATTATTATAGGTTCAGTAGCAGCTTCAAAACATGATATGGAATATGCGGTAAACTTAGTGTCAAAAGGAAGGATTATTCTAAAACCGTTGGTTTCGGAAAAAATATTACTTCCCAATGTTATAGAACAGGGATTCAATAAAATGTTATCTAGTAATAAAGATATATTTAGAATCGTAGTAAAACCTAATAAATAATAATTAAGGAATTATAGATGTACACAAATTATCAAGAACAAAGAACTCAAGGTGTAAGAATTTCTGATTCATGGCGTTATAGAGGTTTAAAAACAGTAATATTAGAGAACAAATTTATAAAACTAAATATTATTGCTGATAAAGGGGCAGATATTTCAAATTTTATATACAAACCTACAGATACTGAAATGTTGTTCCAAACCCCTTGGGGATTAAGAAATCCATCACTTACAATTCCATCCTCTGGAGATCCTACATCAATATGGTTAGATTATTATGAAGGAGGCTGGCAAACTGTAGTTCCACATGGTGGTTATCCGAGTAATTATTATGGGGCAGACTATGGAATCCACGGAGATGTGAATCTTATACCATGGGATACTAAAATAATTGAAGATTCTCCAGATATATGTAAAGTAGAATTTATAGGCAGAAGTATGAGAAGTCCATTTGAGGTTAAAAAAACAATTTCATTGAAAGCAGATGAAAGTTTTATAGTAATTAATCAAGAAGTAAAGAATTTAGGAGAAGAAGATTTAAATATTGTATGGCTAGAACATATAGCAATTGGTGGCACATTTTTATCTGAAAACTGTACACTAAATTTGCCAGACTGTACGGTACTTTCTCATCCTGAAGATATAGATAAATCCTCAAAGCTAAAACCTAATTTCTCTGGAACTTGGCCAAATGTTGAAATGAAAGATGGTTCAATTTCAGATTTCCGTAAAATCCCACCTAAATCTGATAGGTCTTTAGATATGGCTTATTTTACTGATTTATCTGAAGGTTGGTATTCTGTTAATAATGAAGAGCTAGGAATTTCCTGGGGTGTAGAATTCCCAAAAGAGTTGTTTAGTTATCTTTGGTATTGGAGAAACTATGGTGGCGGATATGGTTACCCATGGTACGGAAGATGCTATAACGCAGGATTAGAACCTTGCACCAGTTGGCATAATGGTGGAGTAGAGCAAGCACAAAAAAATGGTTCGGCTCTTCGTGTAAAAGCTGGAGAAATTATACTAGCTGAAATAAAAGCTGGTGTTATATCTAATAATCATAATTTAAATAATAAAAATCCATTTAGTAAATGATGATTATTGACACACACTGCCATGCAGGAAAAAATTGGTTTGAACCTATAGAGGTTTTAATTAAACAAATGGAATTGAATAATGTTGATGGTTCTGTTTTAATTCAACATAACGGTGTTTACAATAATAACTATCTATTACAAATATCCAATAATTATCCTAACAAATTTAAAGTATGTATAAATTTATCTCCAGAAGATAAAAACCCTTTAGAAAGTTTACAAAATTTTAAAGATCAAGGAGCATCAGGATTAAGAATTAGTAGTAATAATTCTTATAAAAATATTTCAATTAATGATCTAATAAAATATTCAGGTAAATTAAACCTAATAATAAGCTATCAGGGAAGTTTAGATTTTTTCGCCTCAAAAAAATTTAAATCTTTAGTATCACAAAACGAAAACACAAAAATAGTTATAGAACATCTGGCTGGGATAGGATATGAATACCCAGAAAAAATCGATAAATTCAATATAGCAATAGAATCTTTATCTATGCAAAACGTATTCATAAAAATTCCAGGACAAGGAGAATATACTAAAAGACCTAAAATACTTAATGAAAATTTTGATTTAGGTCCTGTTCCTCCATTGGTTGATATAGTTTACAAAAAATATGGATCTGAAAAGATGATGTGGGGAAGTGATTTCCCTCCATGTTCAGGAAGGGAAGGTTATATGAACACATTAAATAGCATTAAAAATAACAAAATATTTACTTCAAAAAAACATATAAGAAATGTAATAGGAAATACCGCAGCTAAACTTTGGGGATTCGAGTAAAAAGTTAATCAATTTAACCATCATGTATATTAATCACATATGATTATGAAACTTAGGATAAAATTATTAACAAACAACATTTAAAATTATGCAATTCTTAGATCCTGTTAATCGTTTACCAAATATGGAAGATATTTCTAGTAATGTGATGAAGCAAAATTCATCACTTTTTTCAGCTTTAAGTAAGTATATGGAAATAAATACATATAAATTAGTAGATACTCCAATTTTAGAAAAATCTGATCTTTTTTTACGGAGATCAGGTGGAAATATTTCTAGTAGATTATACCAATTCAATGATCCAGGTGGATATGATGTTTGCCTTAGACCTGAATTTACTTCTGCTATCACGAGATATGTTTTATCTAATCCGGAAAACTTTGAATCACCTACCCGAATTTACTATTTTGGTCCTGTCTTTAGGTATTCTAAGCCAGGGGAAGAATTTTCTGATTTACCTAGACAATTCAATCAATTTGGTGCTGAAATTATTGGTTCTGATGATTATAAATATGATGCGGAAATTATTTCTTTAGCATATAAAACTCTACAAAAAATATCAAACCAAAATCTTAAACTCATCATTGGTGATATTAAAATCATCGGGTCGATATCTGAGCATTTTAAATTATCAAATCGGTCAAAGATGTTTATTTTAGAAAATGTACAAAATATAAAAAATTCTGGATCAGAAATTGTATTTAAAAAAGCGAAAGAACTATTATTTTTTGAAAAATATCAAGATAAAGATATTGAATTCAACAAAAGTGAAAAATTAATACAATCTTTAAGAAGTGAAGATTTAGCTCAGAATTCATCTAGATCAACCAATGAAATCATTGAAAGATTATCGTATAAAAACACCCAATATGACGATGAAAAAACATTTCTAAATGTTCTAAATATTATTTATGAAATTATAAATATAAAAGGTGAATCAATTAGAGTTATAGATCAAATTAATGATTTATTTTCTAAATATAATTTAGATTCAAAACCTGTAGACAATTTTGAAAAGATTCTTTCTTTTACTAATCTATTAGGAGTAGAAAAAAAGTTTATTGAAATAGACTTCGGATTAATTAAAGACGTTTCTTATTATTCTGGAATAATTTTCAATATCTCTTCAAAAGAAAATGAACTAATTCTTGGTGGCGGTGGAAGATATGATGGATTATCCAGAGATTTAGGATATAAAAATATTTCTTCACTTGGGTTCGCTTTTGATTTTAGTAAAATTTCATCTATTTATAATCAAAATTATAAAGATGTTGAACCTACTATAATTAGAAGTGAAGATAAAAAAGATTTTTCTCAAGCGATAAATTATTCCCAAAAATTAAAAAATAAAGGGATACCTTGCATTATAGATTATGAAGACAAAATTGAGACTAAAGCAAGGGAATATATATTTATTACTATAGATGGAAAGATAAAAAATGGAAAAAATTAGACTTACATTACCTTCATCAGGTGCATTATATGAAGACTCTCTAAAACTATTCAAAAATGCGGGACTAGAAATAAATAGACCAAATCCAAGAAAATATGTAGCTAATATTCCCTCAATTAAGGAAATTCAAGTATTATTTCAAAGACAATCAGATATTCCATCACAAATTGATCAAGGAATTACTGATTTAGGTATAGCTGGGCAAGACAGATATTTGGAATCTAGATTAGAAGAAGGTGATTCAGATATATTGTTAGAAGATTTAAAATTTGGCTTTTCTAAATTAGTCATAGCTGTACCTAACTATTGGGTAGATGTGAATTCGACCAAAGATCTTGCTGATATTTCTTTAATCTTTCGTTCGAAAGGTCAAGATATTCGTATTGCAACTAAATATAGAAGATTAGTGAAAAGATATCTAAACATCAATGGCATAAATTATTTCAAATTAGTAAATGTTTCTGGAGGATTAGAAGCGGCACCTATTATAGGTTATGCTGACATTATCGCTGATATAACTGCGACAGGAAATACCTTGAGAGAGAATGATCTTAGACCACTTAATGATGGAATAATAATAAATTCTCAAGCAAGCCTTATTTGCAATAAGAAAAATATCAAATCATCAAAAATGAAAATATCAATTATATCTAAAATATTAAAAGCTCTTGAAAAAACCTTAAAGCCTGATGATAGAAATAAATATATAAAAAAAGATCTAGGGATACAAATTTAGAGGTTGAATATGAAGATAATAGAAGGAATAGATTCTTCTCTAATATATATATCCAAATATCTTAAAGAAGATAAAAATGAACTAGAATCAAATGGAAATGGATTATTTCATGAAAATTATCCTCCTGAACTTTTTGCTAGAAATATTATTAAAATAATAAAAGAACAGGGTGATTATGGTCTAAAAAGAATTACTAATTATTTAGAACATAATGAAAATATTTCATTTAGAGTTACTGATGATGACAGAAAAAAATCCTTAAACAATTTAGATCCTAAATTAAGAAATGCTTTAGAAATATCAATAGATAGGGTGAAAAAATTTCAAAAAAAAACATTACCCAAATCATGGGATCAAAATAATGGCCAAATAGGGGAGATAGTTACTCCAATAGAATCTGTGGGAGCATATATACCTGCAGGAACAGCACCTCTTTTATCTACAGTTATAATGACCATTATACCCGCAAAAGTTGCTGGAGTTAAAAGGACTGTTATATGTACACCATACAACGGAGATCCGTCTGATAATCCAATTATAGGGTGTGCTGAGTTAGTCGGGGTTACTGATATTTATAATATCGGAGGAGCTCAAGCTATCGGTGCGTTAGCATATGGAACTGAATCAATTAATAAAGTAGATTATATTTGTGGACCTGGAAACATTTGGGTAACTGCAGCAAAGAAGGAAGTTTATGGAGAAGTTGGAATAGACGGTATTTATGGTCCTACTGAAACTATGGTTATAGTAGATAATACTTCAAATTATAATTCTGCTGCTTATGATTTATTAGCACAATCAGAGCATGATATTTTAGCTAGGCCAATATTAGTATCGATAGGGAAAAAACCAGCTGATTCTGTAATAACAATTTTAAATAAGGAAGTTAACAATATAGATAGAAAAGATATAGCATCACACTCAATAAATAATATGGGGCTATGTTTTATTGTAGAAACTGAAAATGAAGTAATTAAGATTGCAAATACTATTGCACCTGAACACTTAAGTGTAAATATTGAACAACCTGATTATATTGCAAATAAGTCTATTAAATGTGGTGCACTCTTTATAGGTGAACACTCAGCTGAAGTTATGGCTGATTATATTGCTGGTCCATCGCATGTCATGCCAACAGGAGGAACAGCAAGATTTAATTCTGCTTTGTCTTCAAGAAATTTTGTCACAATTACACCTTTTCTTAGATTCAATAAAGAAACTTTCACTTCTATAGCAAAAGAAGCTACAATAATAGCAGATATCGAGCAATTAGAAGCACATGCTAATTCTGCCAGAATTAGATTACAGGAATTTGATAATGAATAGAAAAAAATTATATGATATAGATTCTAATATACAACCACATTTTCTAAGTTATTCTAAATATGATGGTGTAATTACATCAGATGATATGTCTAAAATATCTGGTCAAAAATTAGAAACCATTATCAGACTCAATGCTAATGAGAATCCCTATGGTACAAATCCTAACGTAATTAAATCTTTAGAAAATTTACAAACTCATCTTTACCCTGACCCCAATCAAAAAAAAATTAGATCAGCATTGAGTAAATACACAGGTATAAGTTCAGAAAATTTGATGGCAGGCGCTGGAGGAGATGAAATTATTGATTTGTTAATAAGATTGTTTGTATCTCCAGGGGATATAGTAATTGATTGCCCTCCAACTTTTGGGATGTATAAATTTTCTTCAGATTTATCTGGAGGTAAAGTTATTTCAATTGAAAGGGATAAATATTGGAATATAGATTTAGAAAAAATATTACAAAATTCAAAAAATGGAAAAATTATTTTTATAGCTTCACCTAATAATCCTACCGGAAATGTGTTAGATGAAGAAATCGCAAAAAAAATTCTAAATACAGGTATATTACTAGTTATTGATGAGACATATTTCGAATTCTCAGGGATGTCATTATCACATTTGATTGAAGAATACGAAAATCTTGTGATTTTAAGATCTTTTAGTAAATGGGCAGGTCTAGCAGGCTTAAGAATTGGTTATGCAATTGGTTCAAGAAAAATTATAAATATATTAATGCAAATTAAACAACCGTATAATATAAATATTGCTGCGGAGGTATCTGCTATAAAAGCTATTAATGAAAAAGATAATCTTCTTATAAATGTTAAAAAATTAATCGATCAAAGAATTAAGTTACAAAATTTTATAGATACAACAAATAATAAAATTATGTTTTTTCCTTCTACAGCTAATTTTTTATTATGTCGATTTAAAGATTTTTCCGGTGATGAAATATATGATGAATTATCATATAAAGGAATATTCGTAAGAAAATTTAATCACTCTTCTCTTACAGACTGTGTCAGGATTTCATCCGGTACATCCGATCAAACAGATACATTAATAGATGTTTTAAAAAATATTGTAAGTTGATCATCATTTGATATAGCATTCTATATATACAATTTTTTTAATGGATAATATTTTGAGAACTTCAACAATAAATAGAAAAACCGAAGAAACTAGTATTTCTATAAAATTAAATCTAGACGGAACCGGTAAATACAACATAGAAACAGATATTGGATTCCTAAAACATATGCTAGAACAAATCTCTAAGCACAGTCTAATAGATTTAGATATTAAGGCACATGGTGATACAGAAACAGGTACCCACCATACTATAGAAGACACAGCAATAGCTTTAGGTAGAGCTATATCAGATGCATTAGGGGATAGAAAAGGTATTTATAGAATGGGAGATAAAATCTGTCCATTGGATGAATCACTTTCACAAGTAATAATTGATTTTAGTGGACGTGGTTATGCAGTAGTTGATATGGGGGGAAATAATAATATAGGAGAATTCCCATTAGATTTAGCAAGACATTTCTTTGAATCAGTAGCAATTGAAGGAAAGTTTTGCATCCATGTAAGAGTTTTAAATGGATCAAATGAACATCATATAATTGAATCTAGTTTTAAAGCATTTGCAAGATCTTTAAGAGAAGCAATTACTATAGATAATAGATCTCCTAATTCCATCCCCAGTACTAAAGGAACTTTAAAAGATTAAATCTTTTCTATTGTATAGTTATATTTTTCTATAACTGGATTTGCTAATAATTGCGAACAAATAGATTCTGCTATTTCCATGACTTTTTTTTCATGTTTTTCGTTAATTTTTATTTCAAAATACTTCCCTGATCTAACAGATGAAATGCTATCAAATCCTAGACGTACTAAGGCTCTATTTATAGTATGTCCTTGAGGATCATTGACTGTATCTTTTAATATTACATGAACTTTTATGTTAAACATTTTTACCATGGATTAGCTGGAATACTCTGAGGAGATCTATCCTGATATTCTTCAATAAATTTCAATATTTCTTCTCTATTAAATTCATCTAGAAATAGATGATGTCTCCAAGAAGTAATGGCTAATTTACTGTTCATATCAGGATATGGAGATACTATATAAAATTTAGGATCTCTAGGTACTAAATCTTCAAATTGAGCAACAATTTCATCACAACCTTCAGGACAATTATAATGTAACCCAATACCTCCATTTTCTAAATTACTAACGAGAATTTCATCCGGTAAGATTAATTCGTATATACCCCATCTTGCAGGAGAAGGTAAATCTACAGGTGTCACAGGAGAATACCAATGTGGACCTGAAGTTGCAGGTTTAACAGAATATTGAAAATTACTAAAATTATCGGGTTCTATATGATCTCTTCCATCATCTGGATCTAAAGAAATATGACCACTAGTATTTAATCCTTTCCCATCAGATGAATTTTGATTCTGAGAATCCAATCCTGGTGAAACAACTAAACTAGCTATAAAGAAAATCGCAATAATAATAACACCAGACATAAGTAAGGTTCTTCGTCTTCTTTTTCGAGAATTACTTTTTTCACGTCTCTCTTCTCTTATTTGACTTTTTGTCATACCTTTTCTTCTAGCTGGACGAGTTGAGGCTTTACGTATAGTATTTTCTGGCTCTGAATTTAATTTATTCAACTAATTTCCTTAAGATCTAATGAATTTTCTGTAATTCTCTCATAAGCTCTTAGATATCTCTCTAAAGTCTTATGAATAATATTATTTGGAAGAGTTGGAGGAGGTGGTTCCTTATTCCATCCCAAATCAATTAACCATTGTCTCAGAAATTGTTTGTCATATGCAGGTGGAAAATGATCTTTTTTTATATCATTTTCTTCCCAAAATCTACTGGAATCTGGTGTAAGGATTTCATCAATTAATATTAATTCTCCATTATGTAACCCAAATTCAAACTTCGTATCTGCTAGTATCATCTGTTTTGTCTTCATATATTTATAAGCAAAATTAAAGATATCCAAACTAATTTCTTTCAATTTTGTAAACAATTCATTACCAACTATTTCTATAGCTTCAGAATCAGACAAAGGTAGATCATGACCAACCTCAGATTTTGTTGATGGTGTAAAGATAGGATATTTAAACTTTTGAGCTTTATATAAATTTTCTTTAATAGGTTTTTTATTTATTGTCCCGTAAGAGTTAAATTCCTCCCAAGCCTGTCCTGCAATATGACCTCTTACAATACATTCTAGATTTATTCTTTTAGTTTTCTTTACAAACATAGTTCTATTAAGTAAATTATCCGGAAAATTACTTGGGATATTTTGATTTTGAATGATATGATTTCTTACTATATTTGAAGTGTTGGAAAACCAAAAATTAGAAAGATGATTTAGTAGTATACCTTTGCCTGGGATTATTTCATTAAAAACAACATCAAAAGCAGAAATTCTATCGGTAGATATAATGAGCATTTCAGAGCCATTTATATCATAAACATCTCTTACTTTACCAGAATATTTTTCCCAAGGAAGATTTGTATCCTTAACCGAAATCATTATAATATTTATCCCAAACCACACCTTTTGAAAATAGTATCTACATGTTTAAGGTAAAAGTTATAATCAAATAACTCAGATGTTTCTTCGTTAGATAAAATAATGCTAGACAATTTTGGATCATTTAAAATTAAATTTTTAAAATCTTTATTATGTTCCCATGCGGTCATAGCATTACTTTGAATAACATCATATGCAACCTCTCTACTAATTCCCTTTTCTACAAGCTTTAACATAACTCTAGGAGAAAAAATAATCCCCTTCGTAAGATTCAAATTTTTTTCTATTTGTTCTTTATTTATTTTCATATCTTGTATAATACCAATAGTTAAATTGAGAATATAATCTAAATAAATTGAAGATTCAGGTAATATTATTCTCTCCGAAGATGAATGTGATATATCTCTTTCATTCCATAACACCACATTATCTAATGCAGTAACTGTATAACCTCTAATTAGTCTAGATATGCCACAAATACGCTCAGAAAGTTCTGGGTTACGTTTATGAGGCATAGAAGAAGAACCTTTAGATACGTAACCAGGCTTTCCAAAAGGCTCTTCAACTTCACGTATTTCTGTTCTTTGTAAAGTTCTAATTTCTGTTGCTATTTTTTCTAATGTAGCAGCTATTAAAGCAAGTGCCTGTACATATTCTGCATGACTATCTCTTTGAATAATTTGGTTAGAGACCAAAGCTGGTTTAAGATCCAATTGATCACAAACCGACTTTTCTATCTCTGGAGGTATAGATGAAAAGGTTCCAACAGGTCCAGATAACATACCTATAGAAATATGATCCTTGACAAAATTCATTCTTTCTAAATGCCTTTTTATTTCACTAAACCATAAAGCAAATTTCAACCCAAAAGACATAGGTTCAGCATGTATGCCATGAGATCTTCCTATAGAAGGAGTGTATTTAAATTCTTTTGCTCGTTTTGCAAGAACTTCAGATAATTTATTTAAATCTTCAATAATTAATATACAAGAATCTCTCAATTGTATACTTAAGGCAGTATCTTTCACATCATTGGAAGTCAAACCATAATGAACCCATCTAGATTCTGAACCAAGGTTTTCTGAAATTGATCTAGTGAAACTAATTAAATCATGCTTCGTTTCATCGAACCATTTGTTATAAAGATTAATATCAAATTTAGCATTTCTAATTTTCTGCATATCACTTTTAGGTATGATTCCTTGATCTGACCATGCTTGACATGCTGCTATTTCAATTGAAAGCCATAATTCAAATGTGTTATTTTCAGACCAATTATTTTTCATTAGTGGTCTAGAATATCTCTCAATCAATATTTTTACCTCGATATGAAATTAGTAGTTCTTTAACAATTTTATTGATTTCATAAAAACTTTCATCAAACTTTATATAGTCATAACCATTAGAATCCAACATTTTTACCAATCTGCCAGTAGCAATTATATGATCTGCAGTTAATGATGCACAATAATCTGAAGCACTTCCATCTCCTGCAAAAATTATATGTACATTATTATTATATCTTTTACGTAATATTTGAAGCACATAACATTTACATATAGCCCAATCACCTTTACATGTCTCAGGACTATATAAATATTCAAAGATGATCTTCGAATCTTTTGATTGTTCTATATTTACAGAAAATATCTCTAAATCATTTAAACCTGATTTCTGTAAAACAGGTTTAATATAATTTTGTAAACCTGCAGATACTATTACCACTTCACCATTAAAACTGTGTATAAGATCTAGAAGTTCAAGAAATCCATCCCTTATAATTCCCGTATTTTTAGCTTCTTCAATTATTTCGGAAAGATTCAAACCTGAACTAAGAAAACATAATTCTTGGTATTCTCTAAAAGATAAATGACCATCTAAATATTTATTTAAAATATTTTGATAGTCATTCTGTAAATATTTACGAAGTATCTCACGGGCTACATTATTTTTTGACAAAGTATCATCAAAATCAATTGCTAAAATTATTTTATTACTTATCAAAAGATCTTAATACTTTTCCTATATCTTTACGATAATACATATTTTTAAACTCAATATTAGTAATATTTTCATAGCATTCTAATCTAGAAGATTCTAAAGAATCAGATTTCGCGACTAACGTAATAACTCTCCCTCCATTTGTAATATAATTTCCATTAGAATCAAAATTAGTACCTGAATGAAAAACACTTACAGAATTATTTATTTTATCTAGTCCTTTAATAGGGAAATTAATTTTATACTTATCAGGATAACCCCCAGATGTTAGGACAATCCCAATAGAAGAAAAATTATTAACTTTAAAATTCGCTGGTTCTTTATTCGCAATTGCAAAAAAGATATCTAATAGATCTGAATCTATTCTGGACATAATAATCTGACATTCAGGATCACCAAATCTACAATTAAATTCAATAACTTTTGGTCCTTCGTCAGTAATCATCAATCCAGCATATAGAATACCGTAATAGGGTATTTGTTCTTTAACTAAACCTGAAGCTATAGGTTTGAAAATAATTTCTTTAATCTCAGACAATAATTCTTGATTTAATATTTCAGGTGTTGAGTACGCACCCATTCCACCTGTATTAGGACCTTCATCATTATCAAACACACGTTTATAATCACAAGCAACAATTAAATCGCTAATATTTTCTCCAGAGACAAATCCAAACACACTGACTTCAAACCCTGACAATCTTTCTGACAGTAGTATAGATTTACCTGAATCTCCTAATTTGTTTTCTATCATTAGGTCTTTAATAGACTCTTTTAAAACTGCATTTTTTTCAGATAAAAATACTCCCTTACCTGCAGCTAATCCATCAGCTTTTACAACTAAAGAACCATCAGATGTAGAATTAAGATATTTAATTGCTGAATCATAGTCTGAAAATATTTTAGATTTAGCAGTAGGAATTTTATATTTTTCCATAATTTTATGAGACCATATTTTTGAGCCTTCAAGTTGTGATGCTTCAGAAGATGGTCCAAATATTCTTAAATTATTAGATTGGAAAACATTCGTTATACCTTCAACTAAAGGTTGTTCAGGACCGACAATTGTAAGATCAATATCTTTTTGCAATGCAAAATATAATAAAGAATCAATATCATTAGAATCTATATCTATATTTATCCCTATATTAGAAGTTCCAGCATTTCCTGGAGCAAAATAAAGTTCTTCTAATACATCGCTAGATCTTATTTTAGATCCTATTGAATGTTCTCTTCCTCCTGACCCAATTAATAATACTTTCAATTCATTTATTCCCACTCAATAGTCCCAGGTGGTTTACTTGTAATATCGTATACAACTCTATTTACTTCATCAACTTCATTAACAATTCTATTAGAAATATTTGCTAAAGTATCATAAGGCATTCTAGCCCAATCTGCTGTCATAGCATCTGTACTAGTAATAGCCCTAATAGCTACTACATATTGATAGGTTCTTTTATCTCCCATCACACCAACAGTTTTTACGTCAGTTAAAACTGCAAAACTTTGCCAATATTTTTCATAAAGACCAGCTTTTTTTATTTCATTCACAACAATCCAATCAACATCTTGAAGTATTTGTAATTTTTCTTTAGTAATATCCCCTATGATTCTTATAGCTAAACCTGGGCCAGGGAATGGTTGCCTATTTATAGCTTGATCTTTTAAACCGAGCTCAGCTCCTGCTTTACGTACTTCATCTTTAAATAAGAACTTTAGAGGTTCAATAAGTTTCAAATTCATTTTTTCTGGTAACCCACCTACATTATGGTGAGTTTTAATTTTATGAGCTGCCTTTGTATCATTTGAATTACTACTTTCTATCACATCTGGATATAAAGTACATTGAGCTAAATAATCAACATCTCCTATTATTTTAGCTTTTTCTTCAAAGACTTTGATAAATGTTTCACCAATAATCTTTCTTTTTGATTCTGGGTCTGTTACTCCATTTAATGCTTTCACAAATCTATCCGAAGCGTCGACGTACATTAAATTTACCCCAAGCTCTTTAGCAAAGATGTTTTTTACTCGTTCACCTTCTTTTTTTCTCATTAATCCATTATCGACAAAAATACAAGTTAGATTATCCCCAATTGCTTTATGTATTAAAGCAGCTACAACTGTAGAATCAACTCCTCCAGACAAAGCACATATCACTTTACCTGAACCTACTCTAAGTTTAATGCTTTCTATAGCATCATTTACAAAATTATTTGGTGTCCACTTTCCTTCAACTTTACAAATATCATATAAAAAATTATGAATAATTTTATATCCTTCTGTAGTATGAGAAACTTCAGGATGAAATTGAATACCAAAAATCTTATCAGACTGATCAACCATAACAGCAACAGGTGAATTTTCAGTATATGCTATTGATCTAAATCCTACAGGAAGTTTATCTATACGATCACCATGACTCATCCAAACATTAATCTGATTGTCCATACCATTGAGTATTAAATTGTCTACACCATTTTGATTAATAACAGCATATCCGTATTCTTTGGTATAACCTTTTGCTACTATTCCACCAAAATAATGTGCTATAAGTTGCATACCATAACAGATACCTAATACCGGAATATTTTGTTTAATTACCCATTCTGGTAGTAGGGGAGCCCCTTTATCATAAACACTATTAGGGCCTCCAGATAAAATTATCCCTTTGACTTCATGATCATTCGTAAAGTTATATTTGGTATCATGAGAAACAATTTCACAATACACATTTGCTTCTCTTATTCTTCTTGCTATCAAATGTGTATATTGAGACCCGAAGTCTAAAATTAATATTTTTTCTTCGCTTATTGATAATTCAGATTTATCATCTAATGTTTGTTTTTTTCCTGCAATTTCAAGATAAGTGCCAACTTCAATATCACCTGAAGTAGAAATTCTTCTAGATTTTGGATCAGATTTGCTCATTATTTTTAAATACCCAAAAAAACTAATTTTATCCCTATAAATAAGTTATAAAATCACTCTAACATTTTGAAATAATTGAATATATTAAATAATTATTACAAATGGCTATATTAACAAAAAATATTTCATTATTAACTAAATCAATATTAGATAATGAACCTATAGCTTTTCCTACTGAAACTTTTTTTGCTTTAGGTATGGATGGAACTAATCCAGAAAATATTGCAAAAATTTTCTCAATCAAAGGAAGAGATAAAAACAATCCAATTTCATTGCTAATTAATGATCCTAATCAAATATATAATTTTTCAAAAAACATACCTGATATAGCAGAAAATTTAATGGATAAATATTGGCCAGGTCCATTAACAGCTGTATTTAAATTAGATCAAAAAATAGATTCAAAAATAACCAGCAATAATGGTACAGCTGGATTCAGAATTCCAGATAATCACATTGCTCTAAATCTTCTAGAGGAATGTAATTTACCTATTACTGGAACTAGTGCAAACCGTAGCGGTAAACCTCCACATAAGTCACCTATTGAAGTATCCAAAGATATTGGTAAAGACCTCAAATTTATTTATGATGAGGTATGTGGAGAAAAGAATTACCCTTCTACAGTAATAGATTTCACAAAAAAACCCTATAAGATAGTTCGTGAAGGTAGTATTCCTTTTTCTGAAATTACGAATTTATACGGTAAAGATAATTTTTGCATAAAATAATGAAAGATAATAAAAAACAGATATATCAAAAAATAAACTCAAATTTAGCTAATTTACTTAATTCTAAAAGTCTTGAGCTTTACAGAATTATGGAATTCCAAATGGGAATTAATAACACAGATGAATTAAATCAATATGAAGTGAAAAATGATTCATATATTGCAGAAGATTTAATTATTCTATCTAAATTACTTACTGGAGATGAATCAAAAGCATTAACTTTAGCAATGTCTATAACACTAGTCGAACATTTTCTTAGAGTGCATCATGATGTACAAGATGGAAACACAGAATCTTACTCAGGAATTCCATCTGTATGGTGGAAATGGGGTCCAGCACATGCAATAAATACTGGGGACGGATTACATGCATTAGCAAGATTATCATTACTAGAAATGGACTTAAATAAAATATCTTCAGAAGATATAAACTTTTCTGTTAATTTATTAGATAAAGCGATAATGTCATTATGTGAAGCTGAATTTATGGAGATAAATTTACAGGATAAAATATTATTTACCCCTGAAGAATGCTTAAATATTTCTTATAAAAAAGGTGCTCCTCTTTATGGATGTACATTTGCATTTTCATCTCTAACTGTAAAAGATCATGATAAAGATATTCATGAAAAATTTTTTAAATTAGGTTCCTACATTGGAGCTATCAATTATATATATAATGATTACAAGGCGATAATGGATGAAAATGAACGTAATCCTGAAAATTTAGGTAGGATTTTAACAAAGAAAAAAAATCTTTTATTAGCCAACGCTATAAAAAGTGGAGATCCCAAAACAAAAAGAGAAATAGGGGAGATGTATATGAAGAGAATACTTACACCAGATGATATTGAACGTTTAAGAAAAATAATAATCAGCACTTCTGCGATAGAAGAAACAAATAAATCTATACATGATTTTACAAATAAATCATTAGAAATTTTAGAACCTCTAAACATTAATATAGAAACTAAAGATTATGTAAAAATTTTGTTAGATAATTTATCAAATGAAAAACATTGATTCTATAAATACTAATAATTTATGTGTTCTTCTTAGAGTTGATTTTAATGTTCCTATAGATAACAAAAAAATTACTGATGATACAAAGTTAACAGAAACTTTAAAAACTATACGATGGCTAAAAAATAATGGGTCTAAGATAATAATTTGTTCTCATTTAGGTAGACCTAAAGGATATTATAATTCTGAACTAAGTATAGAAATAATTACAAAATATTTAGAACAATTATTGAAAATAAAAATTATTAGAATGTACACAAAAAATATTTTTGATAATGAAACCTTAAAAAAAATTAAAGATTTAGATAAAGGAGAAATAGGAATATTAGAAAATATCCGTTTCTTCCCTGAAGAAGAAGAAAATGATGATATATTCTCAAAGTCTTTATCTCAGCCATTCGATATATACGTTAATGATGCTTTTGGAGCTTCTCACAGGTCTCATTCTTCTATAGATGGTATAACCAAATATTTACCTTCATACGCTGGATTCTTAATGCAAAAAGAAATAAGATCTTTAGAATCTATACTTACCAATCCAGAAAGTCCTTTTATATCCATAGTAGGTGGAGCGAAGGTATCAGATAAAATCAAAGTTTTAGAAAAATTAGCATCACTTTGCGACTTTATATTAATTGGCGGAGGAATGGTGAAATCATTTCTATATGCTTCTGGGTATCTAAGAGATTCTAATAATGAAAATGTGAATGATGTGATTATAGCTAAAAAATTACTTAGTACTTTTAAAAATATCAAATTGCCATCTGACGTAATTACTACCAAAGAATTTTCAAATAATTCAAAATATAAAATAACAAAAATAGAAAAAATTAATAATGATGATTTTATTATGGATATTGGTCCTAGAACAATAGAAGAATATAAAAAAGTAATAATTAAAGCTAATACTATACTATGGAATGGTCCATTAGGCGTTTACGAATTTAATAATTTCTCAAATGGAACATTTTTAACAGCTATGAATATTTCAAAAAATAAAGGTACTACTATTGCAGGAGGAGGTTCTACAGGGGAAGTAATAAAAAATCTAGGTTTGATAACGAAGATATCACATGTTTCAACGGGTGGAGGCGCTACTTTAGAATATTTAGAGGGTAAATCATTACCTGGAGTTGAAAGATTAAAATGATGGTAAAAAGTAATAAATCTATAATTGTTGCGAATTGGAAGATGAACATGAATCCATCTAAATTTTCTGAATATTTCAAATCTCTAATAAATAACTTACCGGAAGAATCCGATATTATAATTTGCCCTCCTAACATTTATCTTAAAGAAATAAAGGACATAACTAAAGGATCAAAAATTTTTTTAGGTTCTCAGAATATATGGCATGAAAATAACGGTTCTTTTACTGGAGAAATATCGATAGAAATGGTTAAAGATTACGCCTCATATTGTATTGTAGGACACTCAGAAAGAAGAGAGAATTTCAAAGAATCTGATGAAACTATAGCTAAAAAGTTAGCATCTATTACAAACGCAGGTTTAAATGGTATTTTATGTATCGGGGAAAATTACAATTTAAGAAGTAATAATCATTATCGAAATTATTTAGAAAATCAATTAAGAAAAGCTCTTGAAAATATAGTTGATTTCTCAAAAGTAATAATTGCATATGAACCAATTTGGGCTATCGGTACTAACAATATAGCTACTAATAATGAAATATTAGAAATTACAGATATTATCAATACAACTATTAATGATATATGCCCTGGGTTTAATAATAAAATTTTATATGGTGGTAGTGTATCTGAAGCAAACATATCTAATTTGTCGGAATTAAAATCTATTGATGGACTTTTAATAGGTAAAGCTAGTCTAAATATTAATTCTTTCACGAAAATTATAAAATCTTATAAAAAATAAATTTTGTTTTATTCTCCTAAAATAATTACAATTATTGGTCCTACTGCATCAGGTAAAACTAATCTTTCAATAAAATTAGCTAAAAAGTTTAATGGAGAAATAATTAACGCAGATTCTAGATTATTTTATAGAGGAATGAATATAGGGACTTCTAAACCTAATAAAAAAGAATTACAAGTCGTAAAACATCATTTAATAAATATCATGACCCCTGAAAAAAGTAATAACCTACATGATTTTCTTATAGATGCTAATAATATAATAAAAACTATTATTCGTTCTGGAAAAACTCCTATTATTGTCGGTGGAACAGGTCAGTATATTTGGGCTTTACTTGAAGGTTGGAAATTGGATAAAAATCCTATCAATAAACAATTGAGAAATAAACTTGAAAAACTAGATCTAGAAGAATTACAAACATTATATTATAAAGAAAACTCATCTAAATCTTCAGATATTGATATTCAAAATAAACGTAGGATAATCAGATTTATAGAAAAGAGAAGGGAAGGGACCACTAATAATAAACAAAGAATTCCTCCAAATTGGAATAGTTTCATAATTGGACTTCATTTACAAAGAAATTTACTTCATTCTCATATTTTGTTACGAATAAACAGAATGTTAAAACAAGGATTAATTAACGAAATTAAATACTTTTTAGATATGAGTTTACCTAAAGACTCTCCATTTTATAATATTATTGGGTATAGAGAATTTATACCCTATATAAATAATGACAGTAATATTGATAAAGCTATAAAAAATACAGTTATTTCTACCAATCGATTAGTTAGGCATCAATATAATTGGTTTAAGCTAGAAGATAAAAGAATAAACTGGTTCAATTGTTCCAAAAATTTCCATATAACGGAAAGAAATATTATTTATAAAACCAAACAGTTTTTGAACCATTAAACAGGAGAAAATTTTGGATATAAAATTTACTAAACTTCAAGGGGCTGGTAACGATTATATAGCAATTGATGGAAGAAATTTCGATCATGATTGGGGACAATTATCACTTGAAATGAGTAAGCCTGCTTTTGGTGTGGGTTCTGATGGTATAGTAGTGGTAAAAAATTCAGATATAGCTCAAATACGTATGCTAGTATTCAACCCTGATGGCACTGAAGCTGAAATGAGTGGAAATGGAATAAGATTATTTTCAAAATATGTTATTGATAATAAAATAGCTATTCCTAAAGATAATAGTCTTATAATCGAAACAGGTGGAGGAGTGAGAACTTTATGGCCTAAAATTATAGATAATAAAATGATCTCAGCTAAAGTTGCAATGGGTAAAGCTGAATTTGAACCAAAAAAAATTCCAGTGAAAATGAATCAAAACTGTTTTGATATAGATATTCTTAATAGAAAGTTATCCTTAACCTGTCTATCAGTTGGAAATCCGCATGCTGTTGCAATTATTGAAGATAATGTAGACAATTTCCCTCTTATAGAAATAGGGTCAATTATAGAAAATCATGAAATATTCCCAAATAGAATAAATTTCGAAGTTGTAAATATTTTGGATAGAAAAAATATAAGATCTAGAATATTCGAAAGGGGAGCAGGAGAGACTCTATCTTCAGGAACAGGATCTACAGCTTCTGCAACAGCATCTAAATTCCATAATCTCGTAGATGATAATGTCGATGTTCATTTAGATGGAGGAATATTAAATATTTCTTGGGGTGAAGATGAAGAAATTTATTTATCTGGCCCCGCCGTTGAAGTGTTCACTGGAATATGGAAAACTAAAAAATAGAATTATTAAGTTAGGAAAAAATTATGAATTTTGCTGAAAGAGTAAAACAATTACCCCCATATTTATTTGTAGGAATTTCTCGTTCCATTGCCGAAAAAAAGAAACAGGGGATAGACGTAATTTCTTTTGGTATTGGTGATCCAGATATTCCAACTCCTAATTCAGTTATAGAAGAGCTGAAAAGTGGTTCTGATATAACTGCAAATCATAGATATCCTGAAACTGAAGGACTTCCGGAATACAGAAAAGGTGTTGCAGATTTTTATAAAAAAAGATTTAATGTCACTCTTGACCCAGAAACTGAGGTAATTAATTTAATAGGAGCAAAAGAAGGTATAGCTCATGCACCACTTTGCTTTATTGATCCTGGAGATATAGCTATATGTCCTAATCCTGCATATCCAGTTTATGAAATCGGTACAATGTTTGCAGGTGGTAGTTGCCATATGGTGACTTTAGAAGAAAATAAAGGATACTTATTAGATCCTTCAGATATACCTACAGATATAGCAAAAAGGTCAAAAATACTATGGATAAATTATCCCAACAATCCAACAGGAGCTGTTGCTGATAAAAAATATTTTGAAAATATAGTAAATTTCTGCCTAGAATATGATATCGCATTACTACATGATGCTTGTTATACAGAAGTTACTTTCGATGGATATATTGCTCCAAGCATATTAGAAATTAAAGGAGCAATGGATATTAGTATAGAATTTCATTCTTTATCAAAAACTGCAAATATGACAGGTTGGAGAGTTGGAGCTGCAGTTGGAAATCCAGAAATGATAAACGCATTAATGAGAGTAAAATCAAATATAGATTCAGGTTTACCGCAAGCTATACAACAAATGGGTATAAAAGCATTTAATCTTTCAAAAGAATGGCTATTTAATAATAATGAAATTTACAGAAAAAGAAGAGATAAAGTTGTAGATGTATTAAATAGCATAGGTGTTAATACTATTGCCCCAAAAGCAGGTTTATATATATGGACACCTGTACCAAAAGGATATACTTCAGCAGAATTTGCTAGTGAATTATTAGAAAAAGTTAATGTGGTAGTAACTCCAGGTAATGGATATGGCACTGGTGGAGAAGGATATATAAGATTATCCCTCACAATTCCTGATGATCAAATTGATGAAGGTTTGAATAGATTATCGAAATTCAGAATAAATTCATAATTTTGTTTATGACGAATAAGAAACAAATTCAAACAATACCCCCCCCAGAAAAAGTTCTTTTAGCAGCAATTGAATATAAAAATAAACCTCAAAAATGGCCCGTTTCAGAATCCTTATCAGAATTAGCAGAATTAACTAAATCTGTTGGTGCTGAACCATTAATGACAGTTACTCAAAAATTAAATAAACCTTCTTCATCGTATCTTGGCAAAGGTAAAATTATAGAAATTAAAAACGAAATTTCCAAGAATAAAATCAAAACAGTAATTATAGATGACGAGCTTAATCCTTCACAACAAAAAACTCTTGAGGATAAACTGAAAGTTAAAGTTATAGATCGAACTGCATTAATTTTAGATGTATTTGCAAAAAGAGCAAAATCAAGAGAAGGAAAATTACAAGTAAATCTAGCACAAAACGAATATCTATTACCTAGATTAGCTGGTCAATGGTCCCATCTTGAAAGATTAGGAGGTGGAATAGGTACTAGAGGTCCAGGAGAAACACAAATTGAAACTGATAGAAGATTGGTTAGATCTAAATTATCTAGAATCAAAAACGAAATAAAAAAAGTACAATCACAAAGAAGGCAGCAAAGAGCCCTAAGAAAATCTAATAATGATAATTCTATAGCTTTAGTAGGGTATACAAATGCAGGTAAATCAGCAATCTTTAACAGACTAACGTTAGAAAAAGTAATTGAAAAAAATCAATTATTTTCAACATTGGATACTACAACAAGAAAAATAAAATTAAATTCCAAAGATAATATTACAATTTCAGATACGGTGGGTTTTGTTAATAAATTGCCTCCAGTACTTGTCACAGCATTTCGAACTACATTAGAAGATGCCTCGGAAGCAACATTATTATTACATATAGTAGACATATCAAGTAAGTATGCATATGAAAGATATCAAATTGTAAATCAGACATTAGAAGAGCTAAATATCGCCAAAACACCAAGAATAATTGTTTTAAATAAAGTTGATCTATTAAAAGAAAAATATGAAACAATAAATTTTTGGATAGATACTATTCAAGGAAGTACATTTGAAGAAAAAACTTTAATAGTGCCAACATCAGCAATATCAGGATATGGTTTTAATAAACTAAAAAAAACAATAATTAGAAAAATTAAATCGGGTAGTCATAATTAATATATAGAATTAATTGCGCACTATCATTGTTATGTCAAGTTTTACATTATTTCAAGTTTGAAAAAAAATATCATATATATTATCTATAACTATCTAGGCATTGCCTAATTATGGTCAAACTAACTTAAAACCGTACTATTAAGGGTACTATCTCTTATACACAAAATTTAAAACAAATATTAATATACTTATATATACCTTAAGAATCTTATGGCAAATTATTAATTATGAAAAATATAAATATTAAGCTTTTAGTCATTTCAACAACAACTGCAATAATTTTGATTATATTATTTTTTATTTCTAGAAATAATGAAAAATTTGAAATAACTACGCTTCCCAACATAAATATTGAAGACCCTATCGATACTGTTACTTCAATAATTTTACCCAATCAAGTTCCTAGTGATTTACAAATTATTTGGGAAACTTATTCTATAGTAAATCAAGATTTTATTGATAAAGATAATATTGATCCAAAAGAAATGTCAGAATTTGCCGTTGAAGCTATGGTAAATTCACTTGATGATAAACATACATCTTATGTGCCTCCAGAAGCTTTTATGATACAAAATGAGGATTTTGAAGGTAAATTTGGAGGAATCGGAGCACAAGTTTCATCTGCGCCTGATGGAAATGGAGTAATAATTTCTAAACCATTACCAAATACACCTGCAGAAAAAGCAGGTATTAAAGCTGGAGATAGAATAATAGCAG
>MDTE01121441.1_pt1 | contig 94719 bp, 85 predicted proteins | sample 811231 | NCBI WGS metagenome assembly MDTE01 (sample SAMN05326651, study PRJNA326480) | marine metagenome | isolation source: seawater | place: Indian Ocean: Red Sea | collected 2010 | reverse complement strand
CCCCAAAGTGCAAAAGGGAGTATCATTAAAAACCAATTTAAGATTGAATTCATTAGGTCTGCTGATAATCTTTTTAAAGTAGTTCTATGTTTACATTAAAAGAATGGTTTGGCCTTTTAGACGAAAGTCAAAAAAAAGAATGGCTCGTATAGTAATTGATGAGCCAATTACAAGTTCAACTAGAGTTTCTGTCCTCAAAGCACTCAAACAAATAGAGGATAGAGAATTTCCTGCATTAATCGTGAGAATCGATTCTCCTGGAGGAACCGTTGGAGATAGCCAAGAAATATATTCGGCGTTAAAAAGGCTCAAGGAAAAGGGATGCAAAGTTATTGCGAGCTTTGGAAACATTTCAGCCTCAGGTGGAGTTTATATTGGTGTAGCATCTGACAAAATAGTAGCCAATCCTGGAACAATCACTGGATCAATTGGAGTTATTATAAGGGGAAATAATCTATCTGAATTATTGAATAAGATTGGTATTAAATTTGAAACAGTAAAAAGTGGGATTTTTAAAGATATCTTGTCACCAGATAAACCACTAAGTCAAGAGGGGAGAGAACTACTACAAAGCTTAATAGATGAAAGCTATAAACAATTTACTGAAGCCGTTGCAGATGGAAGAAATTTATCTGTAGAAGATGTTCAGAAATTTGCCGACGGAAGAATATTTACAGGAACACAAGCAAAGGAGCTAGGTCTTGTAGATGAGATTGGAGATGAATTTTTTGCTAGGGAAATTGCTGCGAAAATGGTGAATATTGATTCCAAAATCCAGCCCTTAACATTTGGGAAAAAGAAAAAGAAAATACTTGGAATTATTCCAGGAAGTAAGTTTATAGAAAAAATAATACAACATATTTCATTCGAGTTGAGTTCATCGAATAAAATACTTTGGTTATATAAACCCTAGCACCAAAATGAATGAAAATATCAAAGAAAATTATAGGTTTGCAGTTATTAGAGGAGCAACAACTTCAACAGGCAACTCTGTTCAAGAAATTAAGGATGCTGTTACTGAACTTATAGAAGAACTAATTTCCCGCAATAATTTAATTCCAACAAAAATAATATCCATTACATTCACTGTTACAAAAGATTTAGATGCATGCTTCCCAGCTTCAGTGGCAAGGGAATATTATGGACTGGATAAAGTCGCATTCCTTGACTGCCAACAAATGTTCGTACCTCATGATATTGATTTTTGTATTAGATTAATGGCGCAAGTGTCAATGCCTTCTTCATCTTGTGAGAATCATCCTTATCTGCATGGAGCTGCAAGATTAAGGTCAGACAGATGTTAATCTTAGGAAAACAATTTTCTAATGAAAATTAATAATCCAGTAACTATTTTTTAAAATTTTTCAATCAATGCGCATTATTCAAAAAAAATTCCTTGGAAAGATAAAAATTTTTAAAATTTTACTTTTCTCACCTCTTTTTATTTCAATCCCTTTCTCTATAAATAGCGAACTAAAAGCAGGTTTTGAATTTCAATGGGATCAAGATTCTGGATACAGAAGATTAAAATGGTTTCAAAAAAATGACAGAAAAAGAGCAAGAAATCAAATCTTTTTCTTTTTAAGACCATCTGATAGAAGAACAGATCTATTAAAAATAAATATGAACATACCAAAAACCTTCAATTCAACGCTCAAAAAAGAAAAGATTTCTCTTTGCGAGGTTAAAATTGGAGGATTTGAAAATCGAACTAAGTGTATAAAAGATATCCCAGCAGATATTGAAATAAACTCCGACAATACATCACTTGATATCTTTCCCTACAATCCAATCCCTGCTAACAAAAATAGTTATGCGGTTGTTTTCAAAGTATTCAACCCAAAAAGAAAAGGTCTTTATCAATTCCACTCATTTGGTCAGCCCTCTGGGACCATTACAAAAAGATATTTAGGAAGTTGGACTATAGTGATCGATTAAATGATAAATTGATAAAGGATTATTGAAAAAATGACTAAAAGAACATTTGGTGGGACATCAAGAAAAAGAAAAAGGGTATCTGGGTTTAGGGTAAGAATGCGCTCACATACTGGAAGAAGAGTTATTAAAAGCAGAAGGAAAAGAGGAAGAGAAAGACTAGCAGTTTGACTTAAATTGATGGCACTGCCAAAATCTATGTGTTTGAAGGGCTATAGGTCTTTTGTATATGTTCATAAAAACTCTGTAAAGTATTACGGAAATTTAATGAATTTTAAAATAGCAAAATCAAATCCAGAAATACTTCTTTCGCATAAATCCTCTATTAAGATAAACGATTTTAAAGTTGCTATTTCTATAAGCAAAAAGGTTTCTAAAAAAGCAGTAGAAAGAAATAGAATAAGAAGAATATTGCATGAATACCTTTTAAAAAATTTCTGTAAAAAGAATAACCACAAACCATATTGGTTACTTGTTAACCTAAAGGACGGAGATTTCTGCAATGACCAAACTAAATTGTTGAAGGAATTTCATTACTTATTATCCAGATCTGGTCTAATTTGATGATTAACATAGCAGAAGAAGTTTTTTATGAAGGTGGTCCTGCCAAGGGTGATTTAATTATTAATTTGTTGGCAGGCTTCACAATACTTGGTTTGCCATTTACCTTTGCAGCACTAGTAAGAGCGTTATGGTTAAAATACAAAATAACAAACAAAAGAATTTCTATTGATGGAGGATGGTTTGGGAAAAATAAAACTCAAGTTTCTTTAAGTAATATTGAAGAAATAAGATCAATTCCAAGGGGCTTCGGATCATATGGCGATATGGTGTTAATACTCAATGATGGTTCAAAAGTTGAAATGAAATCTTTGCCTCTTTTCAGAGAAAAACAAAAATTTATCGAAGATAATATACTATCAAGAACTACGACATCAAACTTCAAGGATGTTGAAGGCTTTGCTACCAAATCCTAATTTAATTAATTACAAAACTCATTTTATCCTGTAAAGTAGAATGTCAATCAAACTTACTCTTTTTTTAATATCGTGATCGGGTTCATTTCAGAAAAACTACTTATCCCGATCCTAGATTTCTTCTATGGTCTAGTTCCAAGCTATGGCTTAGCCATTGTCGCACTAACTGTTGTTATAAGAATCGCACTCTTTCCTCTAAGTGCTGGATCTATAAGAAGCGCTAGGAGAATGAAAATAGCTCAACCTGTTATGCAAAAAAGGCAGGCTGAAATAAAGTCCAAGTTCTCTGGAGATCCTAAGAGACAACAGGAAGAATTAGGAAAATTAATGAATGAGTTTGGCAGTCCTCTTGCAGGTTGCTTACCTCTCATTGTTCAAATGCCCGTTTTATTTGCATTATTTGCAACACTAAGAGGTTCACCTTTTGCGGATGTTCCCTACAATATTAATTTAAAAGTTGTACCTCAGGAACAGGTAGCTGCAATAGATCCTAAACCTTTCAAATCTCCAAGACATTCAATTTTTATAACTGAAAAATCACATTTCCCAGTAGTAGCAACAATACCAAATGGGACCAAATTAGGTACTGAAGAATCAGTAAAAATAAATCTCCAGACAACCAATGGTAACAGCTATACGGAAGTTTTATCAAAATACGATAATGGTTCAAAATTTCTTCCTACTTGGACAGTTTCTAAAGGTTCAGAGAATATTAAAATCTCTCAAGATGGGTTAGTTACAGCTATTAAACCAGGTGATGCAACGATTGAGGCCAAAATTCCTGGATTAGCTGCAAAAAGTGGATTTTTATTTATTAAGGCACTTGGCCAAGTTGGTTTTTATGTTGATGGATCTATCAACTGGGATATAGCAGCTTTAGTGGGTGCATTTGGTTTAACCTTGTTACTTTCGCAACTTTTATCGAGCCAGGGAATGCCTGCTAATCCTCAACAATCAACTGCTAATAAAATTACACCTGTAATGATTACTGGTATGTTTTTATTCTTCCCTCTTCCAGCTGGTGTATTACTTTATATGGTTGTAGCTAATATTTTCCAAGCATTTCAAACTTTTCTTCTAAATAAAGAATCTCTACCCGATAACCTTCAAAAGATTCTTGATGATCAGTTAAATAAAAACGAAGTAGTAAATGCTTCCGCAACTACTATTTCAGAAAAAAGATTACCATTTGAACCTAATAGTAAAAAATAACTCCCTCGTTAAAATGGATTCTTGGAGTAAAAACATAGAATTACTTATAAAATCGAGAACCTCACTAATTTGGATCAAAACTAAAGAAGAAGAGAGACTACAAAGAATTCTTAACTTTATAACTGAAAAATTAAACGTAAAAAGATTTGTTTCTTGGGATTGTGTTAATGGAATCAGGGGTGTTTTAAATGAAGAAGGTAAATTTGCTAATAACCCGTTAGGAATCCTTAATTGGTTAAAAGAACAAAGTACTCAAGTTTCCACATTATTATTAATAAAAGATTTTCATAAATTTTATGATGATCCTTCAGTTAGTAGAACCATAAAAGAATTATCTTTCCAACTAAAGGAAACTAATCATAGTCTAATAATTAGTTCTCACATATTTCCATCTTCAGAAGAACTAGATGACTTAATTACAATAGTTAATTTACCTTTACCTGATCAAAATGAATTAAAAAATCTTATAAAAAGAATTGCAACTATCTCTGATTCAACCTTAGATGAGGAAGACTTAAATGAACTTGCAATAGCATCTAGTGGATTAAGTGAAGTAAAAGTTAAACAAGTTACTGCAAAGGCTCTAACTAAAAGAGGCAAAATAAGTAAACATGACATTCAAGATATTCTTGATGAGAAAAAGCAAGTTATTGCTAGGAGTCAAATTTTAGAATTTTTTGAAAGTAAATCTAGTCAAGACGATATTGGAGGATTAAAAATACTAAAAGTTTGGCTGAATCAAAGATTTAGAGCTTTTTCAAAAGAAGCTAGAGATTACGGATTACCCATTCCTAAGGGTGTCTTACTTGTGGGTCCACAGGGCACAGGTAAATCACTTACAGCAAAATCAATTTCAAAGAGTTGGTCAATGCCTCTTCTGAGGTTAGATGTTGGTCGATTATTTTCTAGCCTTGTCGGCTCTAGTGAAGCCAGAACGAGAGAAACAATATCGAGAGCTGAAGCAATGTCTCCTTGCATACTCTGGATTGATGAGATTGATAAAGGTTTTGGGGGTGACGCAAGAAGTGATGGAGGTACTAGTCAAAGAGTACTAGCAAGTTTACTTACTTGGATGGCCGAGAAAGAATCCCCAGTATTTGTAATAGCAACTGCAAATGCAATCGATAAACTTCCTGCTGAACTATTAAGAAAAGGCAGATTTGATGAGATATTTTTTCTTGATTTACCCAATTCCGAAGAAAGATTAAGCATCCTTGATTTGCACCTAAAAAAAAGAAGGCCAAATTACAGTTTTCCACTTTCAACTATTATTGATAGAACTAATGGATATTCGGGAGCAGAACTCGAGCAAGCAGTAATAGAGGGAATGCATATCTCATTTTCGGAAAACAGGGAACTTATGGAGAAAGATTTAATAAAGGCTGTTTCTGAATTAGTTCCACTTTCTAGGACAGCTAAAGAGCAAATAGATTTGTTGAAAGAATGGTCATCTACAGGTCGAGCAAGATCTGCGTCTTGATAATTGTTGCCTTATCAAAATATCAGATAAGTTATGAATCATTAATTTAATTAATATTTTTCAAAAAAACCATGATAATGATTAAAGATTAATTATCTTAATAAGGTATTAAAAAAAAAGAGTGCTAGATCAAAAATTAATAAGAGAAAACCCCTCATTTGTTCAAAAATGTCTGTCCTTGAGAGGAAAAAATTTTAATATTACAGAAATAAATAAACTAACACTTAAAAAAAAAGAAATTGATATTGAAATATCAAGTCTTCAATCAGAGAGCAAAAAGTTAAGCAAAATAATAGCCCAAGAAATTAAAAACAAAAAAAATTTTGATCCTGAAGAATTTAAAAATTTAAAGGATAAAGGGAACCAATACAAAATAAAAATCTCAGAATTAGATGATAAGAAAAGATCTTTAGACAAACAACTTCTTGAAGAGATTTCTAGACTTCCTAATTTACCAAGTAATGATGCACCTTTCGGTGAAAATGAAAATAATAATGTGCAAATAGATAATTGGGGAAAGCCTTTAAAAAAAGATAATCTTAAAACCCATTGGGAAATCGGTGAGAACTTAAATTTATTTGATTCTGTCAGATCTGCTGGGATATCAAAAAGTCGTTTTATTACTCTTACCGGCAGCGGCGCAAGGTTAGAAAGAGCTCTCATCAATTTCATGCTTGATGAACATTCAAAAAATGGTTATCTAGAACTAATGCCTCCTGCACTAGTAAGTTCAGAGAGTCTTTATGGTTCAGGTCAACTTCCTAAATTTTCGAATGAAAGCTTTAAATGTTTCAATGATGATTTATGGCTTTCTCCTACTGCAGAAGTTCCAGTAACAGCTTTCCACAAGAACGAAATTATTGACCCAAAGATCCTACCCCTTAAATATGTTGCATATAGTCCTTGTTTTAGAAGAGAAGCTGGGAGCTATGGCAAAGACACAAAAGGTCTTATAAGACTTCATCAATTTAATAAAGTTGAACTTTATTGGATTACAAAACCAAATAAATCCATAGAAGCACACAAATCTATAACATCTGATGCTGAAAGTATTTTAAGAAAGCTAAATTTACCATATAGAAAAGTAGACATTTGCACTGGTGATCTGGGCTTTTCTTCTGGAAGAACATTTGACCTTGAAGTTTGGCTACCAAGTCTAGGGTGTTACAGAGAAATCTCAAGTTGTAGCAATTGTTTTGACTTTCAGGCTAGAAGATCATCTATAAGAACGAAAATCGACAATAAGACGGCATATATCCATACATTAAATGGAAGTGGGTTAGCAATAGGAAGAACAATGGCAGCAGTTCTTGAGAATGGTCAAGAAACAGATGGAAGTGTGAAGATTCCGGATGCATTAGTACCTTACTTTGGATCAACTTATATAAAAAGTTCCTAATATAAAAATTATGAATGTTTTAACTTCAATTACAGTATTGGGATTTCTCATTTTTTTTCATGAGATGGGTCACTTTTTGGCTGCAATTCTTCAAGGAATCTACGTTGACGGGTTTTCCATTGGATTCGGTCCTTCAATAATACAAAAAAAATATAAAGATATTACGTATTCGTTTAGAGCTTTTCCTCTCGGTGGATTTGTATCATTCCCTGATGAAGAACAAAACAATATTGATCCAAAAGATCCTAATCTTTTAAAAAACAGACCAATTATCCAAAGAGTAATCGTAATTTCTGCTGGAGTATTTGCTAACTTACTCCTCGCCTACACAATTTTAATAATTAACATAAGCAGTATTGGTATTCCTTATGAGCCAGAACCAGGGATATTAGTTTTAGCTATTCAACCGGATAAAGCAGCCTATAACGCAGGTCTACAACCTGGAGACAAAATTTTAAAGATAAAAAACGAAAAATTAGGTATTGGAGATATTGCTGTCTCGGATTTAGTAAAGCAAATTCAAAATTCTTCAGGACAGGAAATATCCGTTGAAATTGAAAGAGAGAGTTCTATTAAATCACTTACCTTAGTACCTCAATACATTAATGGTAAAGGAACAATTGGAGCGCAGCTACAGCCAAACATAAGAAAAGAGACAAAAAAAACTAAAAATATTTTTGAACTTTTTAAATATACTAATGAAGAGTTTTCCTCACTTTTAATTAAAACAATCCAAGGTTATAAGGGATTAGTTACTAATTTTTCTTCTACTGCTCAACAATTAAGCGGGCCAGTAAAAATTGTGGAGATTGGAGCTCAATTATCTGAGCAAGGTGGTACAGGAATTCTATTATTTGCAGCATTGATTTCTATAAATTTAGCAGTTTTAAATTCACTTCCTCTTCCACTACTTGATGGAGGACAACTTCTATTTACTCTTATTGAAGGATTAAGAGGCAAACCTGTACCAATAAAAATCCAAATAGCGGTTACTCAGTCAAGTTTTTTTCTATTAGTAGGACTTAGTGTTTTATTAATAATAAGAGATACGAGCCAACTTTTGATAGTTCAAAGATTATTTAATCAATAATGTAAATTTTTAATTTTGAAGGTCAAGCTGTTAATATATGGATAAACTTACAAAAATTTATTAATGGCTAAAAAATCAATGATAGCTAGAGAAGTAAAACGTAAAAAACTAGTTCAAAAATATGCCTCAAAGAGAAAATCATTATTGGATGAATTTAATGCCGCTAAAGATCCAATGGAAAGACTAGAGATCCATAGAAAGATTCAAGGACTTCCAAGAAACTCTGCTCCTAATAGAGTAAGAAATAGATGTTGGGCGACTGGAAAACCTAGAGGTGTTTATAGAGATTTTGGATTATGCAGAAATCAATTAAGACTAAGAGCTCATAATGGAGAATTGCCTGGGGTAGTAAAATCAAGTTGGTAATTTAAGAAAATTAAATTTTACTGAAAAAAATGCTAATTGAATATATTTTAAAAAACTTAGTATCGACAATGGTTTAGGAGTATTTTAGAGTTTTTCTAATAATTATTTTTTAAACCTTATTTAAATTATTTACTCAATTTGTACCTATTAAATGTAAGAATAAATTATGTATAAGATTCATATTTAAAAAGTGGAAGGACAAAATAAGTCGATCACGTTTGACGGACGAGAGATACGACTCACTACTGGACTATATGCTCCTCAAGCCAACGGTGCTGTAATGATTGAATGCGGAGACACTTCTCTTCTAGTTACAGCCACAAAAACAACAAAGAAAGAACCTGCAGACTTTCTCCCTCTAATTTGTGATTATGAGGAAAAATTATATGCAGCAGGAAGAATACCTGGTGGATTCATGAGAAGAGAAGGGAGGCCGCCTGAAAGAGCCACCTTAATAGCTAGATTAATTGATAGGCCTATGAGACCACTCTTCCCTGCATGGATGAGAGACGAAATACAAATAGTAGCTTCATGCCTTTCTCTAGATGAAAGAGTTCCTGGGGATGTCTTAGCAGTAACTGGAGCATCAATAGCGACCTTACTAGCAGAAATTCCTTTTTATGGTCCAATGGCAGCAGTAAGAGTTGGATTACTAGGAGATGATTTTATTTTAAATCCAAGTTATAGAGAAATTGAAAAGGGAGATCTCGATATTGTAGTTGCTGGTTCACCAGATGGAATTGTCATGATTGAAGCTGGCTCTAATCAGCTTTCTGAACAAGATACTATCGAAGCAATAGATTTTGGATATGAGGCCGTTACTGAACTTATTAAGGCACAAGAAAACCTTTTGAAAGACTTAGGTATAAAAAAGATCAACCCAACTGAACCTGAAGTTGACAAAACATTATCCTCATATCTTGAGAAACACTGTTCTAAACCAATCGATTTGGTCTTAAAGAAATTTGATCTGTCAAAAGAAGAGAGAGATCTTGAATTAGAAAAAATCAAATCAGAAATTCAAAGTAAAATTGATTCTCTTAAAGATGAAAACCAATTAAAAATGATTACTTCTGAAGATGATAAATTAATAAGTTCTGACTTCAAAAAACTTACTAAGAAGCTTATGAGGTCTCAAATTGTTAATGATGGCAAAAGAGTTGATGGGAGAGACCTTGATGAAGTTAGAAAAATATCAGCTGCTGCCGGCATTCTTCCTAAAAGAGTACATGGTTCAGCATTATTTCAAAGAGGTTTAACACAAGTCTTATCAACTACAACACTCGGCACTCCAAGTGATGCTCAAGAAATGGATGACTTAAATCCAAGTACAGAAAAAACGTATCTGCATCACTATAACTTCCCTCCGTTCTCAGTTGGGGAAACAAGACCGCTAAGAACTCCTGGCAGACGAGAGATAGGTCATGGAGCGTTAGCCGAAAGAGCAATAATACCTGTGTTACCCGGAAAGGAGACTTTTCCATACGTTTTGAGAGTAGTTAGCGAAGTCTTAAGCTCTAATGGATCAACTTCAATGGGATCAGTTTGTGGAAGTACCCTTTCATTATTGGATGCAGGTGTTCCTTTAAAGGCGCCAGTTAGCGGAACTGCAATGGGTCTTATCAAAGAAGGTGAAGAAATTAGAATTCTCACTGATATTCAAGGTATAGAAGATTTTCTAGGAGATATGGATTTCAAAGTAGCTGGAACTGAAAAAGGAATTACAGCATTACAAATGGATATGAAAATCACAGGATTACCAGTTTCCGTCATTTCAGATGCAATAAAAAAAGCTCGTCCTGCAAGGTTACATATTTTAGAAAAGATGAAAGAGGCAATTGATAAACCACAAGATTCATTATCACCTCATGCCCCTCGTCTTTTAAGCTTTAGGATTGATCCAGAATTAATTGGCACTGTTATAGGCCCAGGAGGAAGAACTATCAAGGGGATTACTGAGAGAACAAATACCAAAATAGATATTGAGGATGGTGGTATTGTTACTATTGCTTCCCACGATGGAGCTGCTGCTGAAGAAGCTCAAAAGATTATTGAAGGACTCACAAGGAAGGTTCATGAAGGTGAAATTTTCTCAGGTGTCGTAACCAGAATTATTCCAATAGGTGCTTTTGTCGAAATACTTCCTGGTAAGGAGGGAATGGTTCATATTTCCCAATTATCTGAAGCGAGAGTCGAGAGAGTTGAGGATGTTGTCAGACAAGGCGATGAAGTCACCGTAAGAGTGAGAGAAATCGATAGCAGAGGGAGAATAAACCTTACATTAAGAGGTGTATCTCAAAATGGTGGAATGTCATATCCTGAACCAACTCCAACTCCTGTTGCTCCACTTAATTAATAATTTGAAGGGTAAAAATTGTTTTTTAAAATGGTTTCTTTAATTTTTGAACAAATATCTCCATGCATTTCTTTGTAATTTGATGCAACAATAATTCCTCCCTGCTCAAAATTATCTTGGCCATAAATTAATTCTTCGTTATCTAAATTGGTGATTGACCCTCCAGCTGTTTTTAAGACTATCTCTGGTGCTGCAAAATCCCAGTCCTTAGGAGAGGTTTTGCCAGGCAAACTTAAACTAATATAGATATCAGATTCACCCCTAACAATTGAAGCAATCTTGCAACCAATGCTACCCATAGTGGTAACTTTTTTAAAGTTAATCTTTTCAATTAAATCAATCAGAGTTTTGTTGCTATGATTCTTACTTTTAACTAAAGTCATATTTGAAAGACTTTCTTTTACATCTAATTTTGGCTTAATTATTGTTCTATCCCTTTTTTCTCCCCAAGCATAAACTCCATTTGATATCCATAATTCATCCATTTCTGGTATTAGAACAAATCCTAGAAAAGGCTTATTTTTATAATTTAGAGCGAAGTGCATTGCATATTCGCCTGTTCCTTGAATAAAGTCTTTAGTTCCGTCTAAAGGATCAAGTACCCAAATCCAATCAGAATTGATATCACAAATTTTAGGATCGATTTTTGCATTTTCCTCACTAATGTATTTCCATGCAATATAAGGATATTTAATATGCATCTTTTTTAGGATTAAATCATTAACCTCTAAATCAGCTAATGTTACTGGGTTTATATGATCATTATTTTTGATTAAAGAATCTTTGTAGTTAACATCTTTAATCCTTTGTGAATAATGTAGCAAAATATCTGCAGCTTCCCAGCATAAAACCCTCAGGTCATCGATTAGATTATTAACATCCACATAATTAGGTAATTCAACCACAATATGCACACTAAACCCCCATTATCTCATAGAGGTCAAGAGCCAGAAAATGGTGTTTTGTATTTAGTAGGAACGCCAATTGGTAATTTAAATGATATTTCAGCGAGAGCATTAAATATCTTAAAAAAAGTTTCCTTAATTGCTTGTGAGGATACAAGGCAAACAAGCAAAGTTTTACAGAAATTTGCGATAAAGAATATTCTTATAAGTTTTAATAAAAACAATTCATATGAAAAGATTCCTAAATTAATTTGTGATCTAAAGTCAGGCAAATCAATTGCCTTAGTTAGTGATGCAGGGATGCCTGGCATTTGTGATCCAGGAGAGGATCTTGTGAAAAATGCAAAAAACAAGGGAGTTGAAATTATTTGTATACCTGGACCTTGCGCTGCAATTACTGCTCTTGTTACGAGTGGTATGCCTTCGTCAAGTTTCATATTTGAGGGTTTTCTTCCAAAGAAAAAAAAAGAACGAGAAAAGACTATTTTAGAGATAAGCAAAAGTAGCAAAACAATAATTTTATATGAATCACCCCATCGCCTTTTAAAGCTACTAAATGAATTAAAAGAATATTGCGGAGAGGACAGAGAGATCCAAGTTTCAAGGGAATTAACAAAAAGATTTGAGCAACATATTAAATCTGATATAAATGATGTAATTAAATATTTTGAATCCAGAGAAATAATTGGAGAATTTACAATAATTTTAAAAGGTAAAAAAAAGGTTAAAGAAACACAATTAAATCCCGTATTAATTAAAAAAGACCTTGATGAATTAATCAATGCAGGTTTAAGTCTCTCAGCAGCATCAAAATATTTAGCAAAAAAGAATAACTTAATAAAAAGCCAAATTTATAATTTGTACTAAGATTTATTAATTAATGCCAAACAATGTCTTTTATTTTAAAAAAAATAGTTTTTTCGATTTTATTCAATTCTTCTTTATTTATTTTATTAATTATTGGTATTCAAAATAGTTCAAGGAAAATTAAGGTTGATTTGTTGATAAATGAATCTATTAAACTTCCGATTAGTTTTATTATTGGCTCAAGTTTTATTTTTGGTTCAATAACAGGCAGTCTAGTCTCATTAAATCTTAAAAAAGAACAGGACTAAACCTATCAAAGAGATATTAGATTATTATCGTAAACTATCCTAGAAATTCCTTTTGATAGCAAAATCGGTGAAACAATTTTAAAAACTTCAGTATTAGGAACCTTAATTACTTTGTGATTAGGCTTGCAAAATCTTTTTGCATTTTTTAAATCAAGGTAAATTTCAATAGTTTTTCTATTTAATTCACTCGAAGATAGAAAACTCCATTCAGGATAATCTTCTAGAAGTTTTATTTGCAAATCAACTTTATCATTAACAATAATATATCCAATCTTGGGTAGATCAATTTCTGATATTGGAATTGAAGAAAGGTCTTTGCGAGGGGCATTTTCAATTTCTTGATTTAGTGGTGCAATTTCTGTAAATGTATCAAATTCTAAATAATTCTCATAGGTTTCATCTTGATTTACTTTTTTCTGATTATTAAATTTTCCATTTGAAATTTGTATATTAGAATCTTTTTCTATTTTTTTTCTCAAAACTTTTTGCTTATCATTAAATTTGTTTTTTTCAACTAAATCCTTATACTTATCTTCACCAAGAAATTTTTTTAAATTTCTTGAAATTGTTAATTTATTGCAATTAAATTCAATAGACAATTCATCAATATTTTTACCCTTAGTAAAACTATTTAAGATTTCCTCTTTTTGTTTACTTGATAGTCTTTTAGCCAAAGCAAAATTTTTTTTCTTAACATATTCTATGAAAATTCTCATCCAAATTACAAACTTATTACTTTTTTTTGCTTAATAAATAAATCAATTATTTTTTTATTTGTTTAGTATAAAGCGTTCAGATATAATAACAAAGGGCTTCCTTAGCTCAGCTGGATAGAGCAACTGCCTTCTAAGCAGTGGGTCAATGGTTCGAATCCATTAGGAAGCGTTATAAATAAAATAATAAATGTATTTTTTACAAAATTTCTTTATTTGGATAAGGAAAAATATTATAAGAATTTTATTGAGAGAGTATCCTAATGCTCTACTGCAATCTTCAACTGTTTCTACTAACAATAACCAAACTTTTACAAACTTAATTTCTAGCACTGAAAATTTCTGGGTTTCAAAAAGTATGCATAATAAATGGCAAATATACAATGAATGTAATGATATAAATTTATGTATTTACTCAAATTCTCAGGTTAATTATTTCATGAAAAAATATTATAAAGATGATTTGATTTATGAGATTTTTAAAAAATCAGTATTGCCAGTTCAAAAAATAGATATTTTTAGGATTTGCATTATTTATAAATTTGGAGGTATTTGGTTAGATCTAAAATCTCAAATAAACTTGGAAAAAGTTTTGCAACTTTATAAAGTTAAACCAAATGGCCTAGTACTTTTTGAACCAAGGAAATTAGAAGTTATAACTTTAGAACAAAATAAAGAAATTAAATCATATGAGAACGTAATACATAACGGGTTTTTCTGCTTACCAAAAGAATCTAAATTCTTAAAGGAAATACTTTTAAAAATTAAAAAAGATTACTTATATTTTCAAGATATAACCTTCAATAATCCAAAACAAGGGATAATGAATCTTACGGGGCCCCATCAATTTACAAGAACTTTATACGCAATGGACTCACAAATAATGCCTTATAAATGTTCTCATAATGATATTGGTTGGAAATATTCCTCAAAATTTGGGGAATTCATATCTCCATTAAAAGTTTCTAAACACTATTCATCTTTAAGGGAAATGAAAACCATTGACTCAACCAAAAGTTCAATTTTGAGGGAAAAATAAGTTTTATATGATATTTCAAATTTATGTACTTTTAATTAAGCGAAACATTATTCAATAATTAATATGCTTCTTTATTTAAAAAATAATTTCTTTAAAGATTTCAGCATCTATAAAATTGGCTTTTTCTCCTTTCTAGCAGGAATATTTTTTCTTGCATCAGCTGTTGGAATATCTATATTACTTTTTTTAATCTCAATCCTAATTAGTTTTCTTAAACCCTATAAATTTCTTAAAGATAAATGGAATTATCCATTAATAATAAGTGCAATTTTAATGCTTATTAGCACCTTTATTCATTTTCAAAGAAATGCTAGTTCTACAATTTTAGGCATAGAGCCAACATTGTCATTAATTGGATTAGTTAATTGGCTACCTTTTTTTTTATGCTTTTGGGGATTTCAAAATTATTTAGATTCGCCTAGTAAAAGATTACTTTCCTCAAGACTACTAATTAGCGGATCAATTCCGGTAATTTTTTCAGGCATCATTCAACTTTTAAATATTAATGGTCCATTTGAATCACTTTACGGTTTAATAATATGGTTTCAAAAACCAATTGAAGATGTTGGATCAGTTTCTGGTTTATTCAATAATCAAAATTATGCTGGATTATGGATGGCAATTGTTTGGCCTTTCTGCCTTTCTGAGCTGACAAGACCAAAAAGAAAATTAATGCAAAAAATTACATTATTTATTATTAGTACATTATTCGTTATTTTTATATTTCTTACTGATTCAAGAAATGCAATACTTGGTCTAATAATTTCATCTCCAATAATTTTGGGATATTCAAATTTAATTTGGTACATTCCTATTGTTTTTTTAGGCTTTTTATTATTAGCTTTAACTGTACTTCCAATTGTTCCAACTCAAATAAAGATTTTCATGGAATCAATTGTGCCTTCAAGAATTTATACTTTGTTCCCTGAGATAGGATTTAATGATATTGCTTCTTATCCAAGAATTCACAAATGGCTTTCTTCTTTAAACTTTATATCACGAAATCCTATCTTTGGATGGGGAGCTGCCGCTTTTCCAGTTTTATATTTTTTGAAAAGTGGAGAATGGTTTGGACATGCTCATAATCTGCCATTGGAACTTGCTGTAAGTTATGGGGTTTTACCCACATTAATAATCTTTTCCTTTTACGTAACAATTTTATATTTATCTTTTACGAAAATTTCCTTATTGTCAAAAAAAACAAAATTAAGCATGGAAGTTTTTTTAAATCAGAAAGCATGGTTTGGCGCATGTTTAATATTTCTTTTATCGCATCTTGTTGATATCCAGTACTTTGACGCAAGGATTAGTACAATTTGCTGGATACTTCTTGCAGGGCTAAGATGTTTTCTAAGAGAGGAATTAGGACAAAAGTTTGAAAGCAAAATTTAAACTTTCTGACTATTAACTACCCATAATTCAAAAAAAAATAAATTAAGTCTCATTAATTTTATGAAAATTGACTTATTTAAGAATGTATAATTATTTTTCTAACCAAAATATTTGTAATAGATTAAATGAGTAATATGGATAAAAAGATATCACAAAGAAACAAGGCTTCAAAGAAAAAAAAAGCTCTAATTACAGGACTTACAGGTCAAGATGGAAGTTATCTGGTGGAATTTCTTTTAGATAAGAACTACGAAGTTCATGGAATTAAAAGAAGAAGTAGTAGTCTGAATACACAACGAGTTGACCATCTTTATCAAGATCCTCATGAAAACAATCCAAATTTTTTTATGCATTATGGTGATCTTACTGACAGCACAAACTTAATTAGACTTATTAAAGATATAGAACCAGATGAAATATATAATTTAGGTGCTCAAAGTCATGTTGCTGTCAGTTTTGAGACGCCTGAATATACTGCAAATTGCGATGCTTTAGGAACACTTCGTATTTTAGAAGCCGTTAGAATTTTAAATTTAACTAAAAAGACAAGAATTTATCAAGCAAGCACTAGTGAGTTATATGGTCTTGTTCAAGAAACACCTCAAGATGAAGATACACCTTTTTATCCAAGAAGTCCTTATGGAGTAGCAAAATTGTATGGATACTGGATTACCGTTAACTATAGAGAGGCTTATAAAATGTATGCTTGTAATGGTATTCTTTTTAATCATGAAAGTCCTAGGAGGGGTGAAACTTTCATAACTAGAAAAATTACGAGGGGTCTTTCAAGAATTGATGCTGGACTTGATAAGTATCTATTTCTTGGAAATCTAAATTCAAAGAGAGATTGGGGCCACGCTCGAGATTATGTAGAGATGCAATGGTTGATGCTCCAACAAGATGTGCCTAAAGATTATGTTATTTCTACCGGGAGAGCTGAAAGTGTAAGAAAATTTGCAGAAATCAGTGCTTTCTATTTAGGATGGAGTAACGGCGGTGATTCAGGAATTATTTGGGAAGGCGAAGGTTTAAATGAAGTTGGCAGAAGAGCAGATACAATGGATATAGTTATAAAGATTGACCCAAGATACTTCAGGCCAACTGAAGTTGATTTTTTATTAGGTAGATCTGATAAAGCCAAGAAAGAATTAGGATGGGAGCCTAAAACATCCTTAGAAGAACTTATAAAAGAAATGATTGAAAATGATCAAGAAGAAGCAAAAAAAGAGTCTATCTTAAAGAAATCGGGCTTTGTAGTTAATAGTTCTCAAGAATAGCTTTATGATTCTTGATCTAGCTATCATCTGAAAAAATTATTTGTATAAGTAATTTATGAAATTAAAATTTTCATGGTTAAAATCTAGAAAAAGTTTAATCTTTAGTACTTTTTTAGATTCATCATTATATAGCTTTCTATTTTATAAGATATTTGAAAATTCTTTTACGGATAAATATATTTTATTAATCTTGACTTTATTAAATACTTTTACATGGATTACTTCTAGTTATATTTTTGGTCGGTACTCTAATTTTCAAGGCAAGAAATTAAATATTTTTATAACTCAATTAATTAAAACCTTTTTAATTATTATTTCTAATCTCTTATTTTCTCAGGTATTTTTTAGATTATTCTGGAGTTGGGATTATATGAATTTTGAGTCATTTTCAAACTTCTTAAATAATTTATTAAATTTTTATAAGATAATTTTTTTCTCAAGCGGTTTTTCTCAATTTTTTATCAACCTATATTTATCCAAAGAATTTATTAATAAATCTATATGGTTGTTTCTGGGAAGCATTGAAAGAGAAAATTATCTTAACGAAATAATTGAATCGAAAACAAAATTTAGAATAATCAATTTCGATGAGACTTATATTAATAGTAAAGGCTTCAATCTAAAAGGACTAATTATTGATGATGAAGAAACATTCAAAAATAAGAATATAGAATTTTTATTTCAACTAAATAATAAAGGCATGAAAATCATGAAAACCGCAAATTGGTGTGAAAGATATTTAAATAAATATCCTTCAGAGTTGGTTAAAGTTTCTGAAATAATAGAAGGGAAATTTTCTTATGATGAATTTAGTTTCAAAGCTAGAATTAAAAGAATAGTAGAGTCAATTCTTAGTCTCATAATAATTTTCCTAACTTTACCAATATTATTTATCGCTGGATTATTGATAAAATTGGAAGATGGTGGTCCAATCTTTTATAGCCAAATTCGAAATGGATTTGAAGGTAGTCAGTTCAAGATAATTAAACTCAGAACAATGATTACTAATGCTGAAAAAAACGGTGCACAATGGGCTGATAAATCAGACAAGAGAATAACAAAAATTGGAGAAGTCTTGAGAAAACTCAGGATTGATGAACTTCCACAATTATTGCTAGTTTTATCTGGAGAAATGAGTTTAATTGGACCACGACCTGAAAGACCAAAAATTGATAAGATGCTAAGATATCATTTACCTAATTATGATTTAAGATATTCTATAAAGCCTGGTATAAGTGGATGGGCTCAAGTAAATTATCCTTACGGAGCATCAATAGAAGATTCAAAACTCAAATTAAGTTATGATTTATACTATATAAAAAATTTTTCTATATTACTTGATTTTATGATTTTCTTTAAGACTATTAGGCTTATTATAAATGGAAAGGGATCAATCCCTAAAAAGAAAAGAGATATCGCATGTTAATCAGTAAAACAGAAAATATATTTATTGCTGGAGCCAGAGGCATGGTTGGAAGCTCCATAATCAGAAAACTTAATAAATATGGATATAGTAATTTAATTGCTCCTTCTAGAAAAGAGCTTGATCTTTCAGATTTTACATCAGTTTCTGCATGGTTCAAAAAAAATAAGCCCGATGTTGTTATTCTTGCAGCTGCTAAAGTTGGTGGCATTTATGCAAATAATACATACCCTGTTGACTTTCTTCTAGAAAACTTAAAAATACAGAATAATGTTATTGAAAGTGCTTGGAAAAACGACTCAAAAAGGTTACTTTTTTTAGGCAGTAGTTGCATTTATCCAAAATTTGCAGAACAACCAATAAAAGAGGAGGAATTACTTAAAAGTCCACTAGAAGAGACAAATGAATGGTATGCATTGGCTAAGATAAGTGGTCTTAAAATTTGTCAAGCTTTAAGGAAGCAATATGGATTTGATGCGATTTCTTTAATGCCAACCAATCTTTATGGCACTGGTGACAATTATCATCAATATAATAGTCATGTCTTACCTGCGTTAATATATAAATTTCATTCTCATAAGTTAGCAAAAAAACCATTTTTGGAGTGTTGGGGTTCTGGTAATCCAAGAAGAGAATTTATGCATGTGGATGATTTAGCTGAGGCATGTGTTTTTGCTCTTGAACAATGGGATCCTAATAAACACAATGCCCCAAAAGATGATTCAGGAGAGCCTTTAACTTGGTTAAATGTTGGAACAGGTGTTGATATATCAATTAAAAATCTTGCGGAAATGATAGCATCAATAACCTCTTATAAAGGGGAAATTATATGGGACAAGAATAAACCAGATGGTACATATCAAAAACTATTAGATGTCGCAAAATTAAAAAATTTAGGATGGAATTCAAAGATTCCCCTTGAAGAGGGTATCAAGTTAACCTATGAAGATTTCAAAATAGATTTTAATAAAAATAATTTAAGGAAAAAGTAAAACTAATTCCAATTAAGTGAAGAAGGATACGTTTTATGGGCTTTATTTAAGGATATTTTTTTGTAATCATTATTTTTTGATGGTAAATAAATCGTCTCATGAAATAGAAAAGACAAACTTAAAACCAGAGAGGATGCATTACAAACTACTGCCTTAGAATGATATAAATAATTAACAAAAAGTTCTAAAAAGTTGATATTTTTCTTAGATCCTTCATCTATTACATAAAAATTTATTTGATTATTTTTTAAAAAAGAAATCACATAATTACTAACAATAGAATCACTAAAAATAACAACTTTTTTAATTGATTCCGTTGCGCAAATCTTAAAAATAGAATTCATCCATATTTCATCGTCATAATTAAGATCTTGGAATTCATAAACATTTAAGAAATCTGATCTTCTGATATGCACGAATATATAATCATCTTTTATCTCACGATTAGAATTAAGTATGGAGACAAATCCTTTGGACATATTTTCCTTTATTGATTCTTTATGCTTTAAAACAAGATCCCATTGTCTTAATCCCCAGCCTGACAAAACTATATTCTTTGTTTTCCCCTCTTGTATTAAATCGATAATAGAATAATGCTTATTCATACTTTTCCCGATTATATATTTAGGCAAATTATCTTTTAAACCAATTTTGTAGGACCTTTTTTGTGGCGAAATAAAATAATAAAAATGAATAATTCTTATGAAAATTTTTAGAAATAATTTGTCTTTTATTTTATTTTTTGAATTTTGAGAGACAATGCTCCAGTTAACTTTTTTCTTCTCGATTTTGAAAATTAAATCCCTATTTTTACCTTTTATGAATAAATCGCCAATCTTATAAACATCAATATCATATTCATAAGATATTGCAGACAAGTGAATTATATTTAGTAATTGATTACCAAGTCTACCGCCTCCACTAGAAAAAATTAAAGTCAAAATTAATTCTACATTATTACTAGAATATACATTATTTTATTAATTTAAAAATTTATATAAATATTTCTTTTAATTTTTCTTAAATAAAAAATAAATAAATAATAAATTCCCTTTAATATATCTCTCAATAGATATATTTTATTTCTATTTATAGAATTTGAAAAACCACATTTTTCTAAAGTAGCAATATCATGAACCTTATCAATCTTCAAAACTTTTTCCTTATTTATTTGTCTCTCTTTGAATAGACTAAAATCAATTCCAATATTTTCAATATTTGATGTATGTGTGGCAGAGCTATCAAATCCATAAACATAATTATTTATTCCTCCTAAAGTTAGGGATTTTTTATTATTTACTAAATGTGTGAAATTAAACTCATAATCCCAAGCGTCCATCATATTTATTTGGCATGACTTTATTAGTTCTGCAGTTTCAATCTTTCTTAGTTCCTCAGGCAATAAATTATATAGTTGGAAAATACTAAAATTTTTAATTTTTTTTGAAAATTCTATATGCATTTTCCATCTATCAGCCCAACTAGCCCATCCCCAACTGCGCCAAACTGAAATACTATAAAGTGATTCTATATTTTTATTTGTAAATTCATTAAAAGAAGAAAGTGACATAATATTTCTATTAAGTAAATTTTCTTCTAATAAAAAAGAAAATATTTCAATACAATTTTTTGAAAGTATTACATCATCCTCCAAAATTACGCCATATTTATTTTCTTCAAAAAACCAAGATATCCCATTGATAGGACCATTCCTGCATCCATAATTCTTACTCAATATTTTTAACTTAATATCTAAATCTAAAGAATTACTTTTACAAAAATTCCTAATATTTTCTTGAGCTTTCCTATCGTATACATTTAGAGGACCATCAATAGAGACATATACTTTTTTAATACCTTGTTCATATAAAGTATTAATACATCTAGAGAATTTATCAAATCTGTTATATCCTAATATTAGAACAGGTAAATTTTTAATTGACCCCATTTTATCTATGACTTATGGTCATTCAGTTTAATATAACTTTTTAATATTTATAAGCAACATTAATGATAAAAAGTAATATTCAGATATCAATAATCACGCTTGTAAAAAACGATTATTTAAAATTTTCAAAAACCCTTAAAAGCCTAAAAAGTCAAATTAAAGATTTTTCCATAGAGTGGGTAGTTGTTGATGGATCAAGCAATAATGAATTCAAAAGTAATAAGGAATTAATTAATAAAAATTTTCCAAAAGAGAAAAAGAATTTTATTAATCACATAAATACATTCAGAATTAATATGGAGGGAATTTATACATGTATGAATTATGGTAAGAAAATTTCTAAAGGAAAATTTATTATTTTCTTAAATAGCGGAGATACTTTCTTTAACAATTATTCTCTTTCCATATTGTTTGAAAAAACTCTCAAAGCAAATATGCGAAATAGTGTAATTTTTGGGCAAGCAAAAATTATTGCTGATAAAAATATATACTGGTATTTTCCAGGTAAAAGATTAAAAAACATTAGTAAATGGCTAAATTATTTTGAACCAAATCATCAATCAATGCTGGTTTCAAATACTCTTGCGAATAAATATGAATTTCCAACTAATAAAAATATAATTGGCGACGGTTACTGGAAAAGAAAAATATTAAATAAATCAAGTGAAGTGATTTTCATTAAAGAACCTGTCGTTAATTTTTTCTTAGATGGTGTATCTTCAAGCAAACCGTCTATATATAGATTAAAAAGTATTTTGAGAAATAAAGATATCTCTTTTTTAAGAAAGTTTATTTTTTTTATTAAATATTTGTTCCCATCAAAATTTTACTTTCTTTATAATTTAATGCAAAAATATAAATCCATTTTAATTGATTTTCTAATATAAAAGTTTACCTAAATCTTCTTTCATCTTCCGATAGTAAATATCTGACTGTATCTCTAATACTATCTTCAATTGAAATAGTAGCAGTCCAACCATATTTTTTAGCCTCGTTAGTTTCAAGGTGTACAAGTGGAGAATCTCCAATCCAACCTCTTTCACCTCCAGTAAATTTATATTCTACTTGGCTAAGATTCATTTCATCGCATACTATATCAGCTAAATCCCTTACATTCATAGTCTCAAAATGACCCAAATTAAAAATTAATGATTTCTCATTATGAAGTTCTGATATATTTATTACCCCATTAACGCCATCTCTTACATCCAAATAAGATTTTACTTGTTTACCGTCACCAAGTATTTCTAATTTTGTTTTATTTTTTAGTAACTTTTTTACAAAATCATAAATCACTCCATGTGAGTAACCATAGCCAATCCAAGATACAAATCTAAAAATTGTAGACTTAAAATAGCCATAATTAGAATATGCTTGTATGAATGCCTCGCAAGAAACTTTGCTGGCTCCATATAAAGAAGTTTGCTTTGTAAAATAATTTTCAGGTGTAGGAAATATATCTGGTTCTCCATATACTGTCGCACTACTAGCAAAAATAAAATTTTTTATTTTATTTGCAATCGAAAAATCACATGCATTTTTAGTAACAAGTAAGTTTTCATTCATATCAACATTATGATCATTTATACCCCCTCTTACATCTGCATTAGCAGCAAAATGATATATAGAAGAAGCTTTTATCTTTGGCCAAGTTCTCCAATCATTTTTTAAATCAATATTGTAAAATTGAATCATCTCCAAAGGAAGATTATTAATATTTCCAGTCGATAAATTATCAAAAACATGAACTTTAAATCCCTTACTTAAAAGGGATTTAACAATGTTTGCCCCAATAAATCCAGCACCACCAGTGACAATGACTTCAGAATTCAATTGATAAAATTAGATTTAAGTTCTTTATTTTTAAAAATACTAATTAAACTCCATGAAAATCCCAATATCCAAGAAATCTGACATAAAGTGCCATAAATAGGAACAAAAAAATTAAAACTTTTTTTATAGAATAATATTTCATTACAAAAGTTAAATATCAATAAAGAAAAAGGTATAAAAAACAAGTAAGCAATAGAAATCTTTAATAAGAATATAGAAAAGATAATTAATGCAAAAGATACTAAAAAGTGTCTTTTAGAAATGAACAACTTCTTTGAAATTAAAATTGTATTTGCTCTGCAGTAACCATATGTATTAAACAACTTTAGAATATTCTTGAATGAAGATCTACAAACATAAGAAACTTTGATAGTTGATGAAATATAAGCCTTGAAACCTTTATCTAAGAAATCATTTATTATCAAAGAATCTTCAGATAAAAGAGCTTCTTTTTCATTGAATTTAATTTTTTTTAAAATAGGAGTGGAAAAACAACCTAGATATATTGAAGAAGAATATCCACTATAGTTTACGTCTCTATGCTTAGGGTAGAAGTATATGTATGAACGTTTCATTATTTCTGCACAAAGATTTGCCTCATATTTATTAATCGAACTTACTATATTAGGTACTCCTCCAACCACAGAGGCATTCAATTCTTTATTTTCTAGAATATCAAGAGCTTTTTCAGCATACTCTGGAGTAAATCTTGATCTCGTATCAAATCTAAAAGAATACTTTGAAGAGGATTTTGAAAGAGCTAAATTAAGCGATTTAACGCGAGTCAATTTCTCGTGAATATAAACTATTTTAATTTTCTTTGAATTAAATTTATTTATGATTTCTTTTTCAATATTTGTATCTCCAGAATTAACTAAAATAATTTCTTTTGGGATAATTGTTTGATTTGAGATACTACGCAAACAATCAAACAATTGCGTGTAATCATTGAAACATGTCCCAAAGAATGAATAACTCATAAATCATTTACAGAAAAGAAATCGCAACCTGCATTTTTTGCAGCGAGCAAATCTACATCTGAGTCGCCAATCATTAAAGATTCTTTTAAATTTATATTCCTTAAAAAAGCCTGCTCAAAAAATAATCCTGGACTTGGCTTTCTACAAAAACAATCTTTTTTAAGGATGGGTATTTCGCCATCAAATCCTTTATGTGGATGATGAGGACAAAATGTAACTACATCTATTTTCAGGCCCTTTGAAAGACAATATTTAACAACTCTACTGTTAATTTCATCTAAATCCTCTAAGCTTAATTTTCCCATTGCAATACTTGGTTGATTAGTTATTAAACAAACTAAATCATAATTTAAAGAAATTGGTACAATATTTTCAATATTATTTAAAATGAAATCGATTTCATTTATTTTGGTAATGTACTGACCTGAATGGCACTTTATAAGAGTGTTATCTCTATCTAAAAATAGAGTTTTCTGAGGATTTTTATAATTCTTTTTACTGACTAAATTGGAAGAAAGATCTTCTTCAACCTTTTTTAATCTTCTGGGAGTACCCATATCTTTAATATATTCTGAAGTATTATATGAGTAAATATTAATTTTCAATTCGAAAATTTTTTGCACAATAAAATGAAAAATCGACTTTGATTCATTATTTGAAGGAGGAGATAATTTATCAAGTAAATCCTTTCTTATTACAAAAATTCCTGAATTCCCTAGATATGCATTTCTTTCATTATTCCCTTGTTTATTTTTTAAAAAAATATTAGTTACTAAAGATCCATATGGAACCGATACCAAATCAGAATCTTCGGGATGATCGCTGGTATGTGTGACTAGTGTTAATTTTGACGATAATTTCTTATGGAAGTATATCAACTTTCTAAAATCGATAGAAAAAATGAGATCTCCATTTATAAAAACAAAATCATCGCATAATTTCTTTTTTATAAACCACAATGCTCCACATTCACCAAGTGGTTTTTCTTCAATAAATATTTCTATATTAATTCGATATTTCTTATTTAAATTTTCAATAAATTTTTCAAACTTTGTACTTTGATAACCAATAGTCAATATTAGATTATCAAAATTATAATTATCTAATTGTTCAACACATCTTTCTAATGTACTTTTTCCGTTAACCAAGTAAAGAGGTTTTGGAGTTTCTTTTGTTATTTCTCTTAATCGAGAACCCAATCCACCGCAAGCAACAACAACATCATAACTATTAGTTTTCATATACATAAGTTAGATAATCCCTCATTTGAAGGTTTAGCTTTAAAAATTCCTTTAATACCATTTTTCATTGACAAATCTTTAATCTTATATTCTTCAATTTTGGAAGATATCAGAAAATAGCCTCCGTTTCCGGCACCAATTAGTCTGATCCAATTATTAGGTATAAGATCATCAATTAATTTATATTGTTCTGTTAATGTATTATTCATTATCTGTGACATATTTTTTTTAATCAACCAAGAATCTTTTACTGATTGATTAAAAAGTTCTTCTACCTTATATTCTCTTTGATCCTCAAACTCAATAAATCGAGAAGCAATATCTCTAATTTCGATAATCTTTTCTGAAGATTCACGATTATTTTTTATATCTTTCAGGACACTATCCGAATTTCTTTTTTTATTAGTTGGTATTAAATAAAAATTCTCAGAAAGCCTTTCTAGCATTTGTTTTTTAAGAATTGAGATTTTATTTATCTCTACATTATTATTATCAAAAAATGTATATGAATTAAAACCTTTGCTTGCGCAAAGATATTGATCCTGTTTGCCAACAGGTTTACCCATTCTATGAATCTCCAAAAAACAAGCCTTTTCAATTATTTCGGGTTTAGAAAGTTTTAAGTTAAAGGCACTAGACAATGCACTTATTAATGACAAAAGGAAAGAGGCAGATCCTCCTAGCCCAGACCCACCACTTGCAAATCCAAAAGTTTTTAATTCTATAAAGTTAGAAATTTTGAAATATGATAATACTTCTCGAACTATTGGATGTAAAATTTCCTCAGGATTTTTATATTCTTCTCTAGTCGAATATTCGAGAATACCTTTTTTTGCGATTGGTGGAAGTATATTCAAAACTGAGTATGAATATTGATCTAAAGAATATCCAAGACAAACTCCATATTTCTTATCTTTTACAAACCAATCTAAGTCTGAACCACCTCCTAGTAAAGAAACTCTGTATGGAGATTTTCCAATGAATATCATGAAATAAGATCCTCTAATGTTCTTTTTTGATATTTTGGCAAATCTAAATTTTCAAAATTCTCTGAATATTTATACATCAATCTTTGTTTTATATAGTGAAAAATAGATAACTGAATATCTTCACATATTTCCATATCATCAAACTTAATATGTATTGGATAATCAACTAACTCATTTAAAGCTCCTCCATTAAAACCAGTTAAAGAGGCTTGTTTTATATTTCTAAGTTTAGCTTTTCTTGCACATTTCACTAAATTCAAAGAATTACCACTCCCAGACAAATAAATCAATAAATCTTTTTTATCAATTAAGTTATCTATTAACATCGCATAAGCATCATCGTAAGACAGATCATTGGAAGCAGCTGTTAAATGACAAACATTATCGGCTAAACATGAGATTTTCAATTTAAGGCCTGCGAGTGAAAATGTTTTTATAAAATCGCCTGAAATATGATGAGCATTAGCCTGACTACCTCCATTACCTAAAAGAAATATATTTGAACTACTTCCAAAATAAGAATCAAAAACATTAAAGAAATTATCTAATTGATCTTGGTCGACTAAGTCCAAGGCCCTTTTTAGTTCCCCAGCATAACTCTTAAAAACAAATTTATTCGCACTCACAGTTTTGAGAAATTTTCTAAATTTTACTCCATCATCTTCCTTCTAAAGTAAATTGTAGACACTTTATTTATTAATTAATTTCAAATTATCTCTTGGTAAATTATTAATCAGTAAGAAATAATTTATTTGGTTAGGAATTTAAATAAATAATACATCTTTAGCTATATAGGTATATTATCTTATTTAGGATTTATAAATTTATAGCTTTTAAGATGAATTCCAGAAGAGAAAAAACTTCTCAAAACAATTCAAAACTTAAATGAAGTATTCTCTTATAAAAAATTCTTAAATCATTTAATTCTTAACTAAAATGAGTGATATTTTATTTAATTCAGATTTTGCAAAAAATTCAAAATTTGAAGAAAATTTTGTTGGAGATATCCTTGCTATTGATGAATGGCTACAATTAGTATCTCAGTTTAAAAATTATTATAGACAAAATAAATATGAAGAAATTAACCACTTAATTCCTAAAAAAATTCATCAAATATGGCTTGGCAAAAAAGGAATTCCAAGAAAATCTATAGACTGGATGCAGTCATGGAAAAAATTCAATCCCGACTGGGAATATATATTATGGGATGAAGAAAAGATCAAAGATCTTCAAGTTTCTGAATTTAATGTTTACTCAAAAGAACTCAATCCTGGATATAGAAGTGATATTTTAAGGTACATAATTTTGAATAAATTCGGTGGTCTTTACGCCGATACTGATTTTGAATGTCTTAAACCAATACCTTCAAGTATTCTCAATTACAAATTTGTAGCTGGTTTAATGTTCGGGAATAAACCAAGTATTGGAAACTCTATTTTAATAAGTTCTCCAAATTCCTTATTTTTACAAAAAATACTTAAAAATATAAAAACAACCGAATATAAGAATGAAATAAATCATATAATTAAAAACTCAGGACCAGAAGCTGTAACTAAGGAATATTTTTCTTTAACTAAAGAATTCAAAGATGAAAGTCTCATTCTTCCTTCAAACTATTTCTATCCATATCCAAACTTCATGTTAAACAAACATGTAAATAAATATGAACAGATTACAGATATAAGTATTGGGATACATCATTGGGAAATGACTTGGATGAAGGGGAGTCTATTTAATAGAATTAAAAACAAATTAAAAACATATTTAAAACCGTATTTAAAATAATTTAAGAATGAACAAGAGTTATAAACTATTAAATTCAATTTTTTTCTTATTGAAGTCACTTGACCCTAAAAGAAGATATCAATTTATAGGGATAATATTTATTAATATATTTAATGGTATTTTTGAGTTTATTTCTATTGGTTCCGCATTATTATTTATTGAATCATTAACTAATCCTGGAAAGATTTCTTCATCATTTAATCCTTTAATTGATATATTTAATATTAAAAATGATAATGAATTAATTCATTTGTCAACTATAGTATTTCTTATAATTACATTTTTGACTACATTTATTAGAATCTTCAATTTATGGTTAAATACAAAATATAGGATATCTTTTTTAAATTATATTTCTAATAAAGTTTATCGAAAAATTATAAATCAAGAATATTACTTTTTTATTAATAAGAATAGCAGTGAGCTTTTGACAGATTTAACTTCAAATATTGAGAAAACTAACTTCTTTTTTGAAAATTTATTGACACTTGTTACTTCTCTAATATTATCTCTAAGTATTATTTTATCTCTTCTAAAGTTAAATTTCTACATAACAATTATCTCAGTTTTATTTTTTTCAATAATTTATACTATTTTAGGAATATTTATTAACAGAAGTGTAGAGTCATATAGTAAATATGAATTAGAATCTAATTATAATTTAATCAAAATTATTCAGGATAGTTTGAATGCTATAAAAGAAATTATTATTTCAAATAATCATAGATTTTATATCAAAAATTTTAAATTTAATAATCATAATCTAAGAAAGTACCAAGGTTTGATTGGATTCATAACAACTTTTCCAAGATATCTATTCGAAGGAATTGGACTCTTTTTTATAGGCTTTTCAGGTTATATAATTTACTTCTTCACAGACAGTTCTGGAAATATTATTGCTTTATTAGGTGCTTTTGCCTTGGGAGCCCAAAAACTTTTACCTACTATGCAAAGTTCTTATAAGTCATGGTCATTGCTCTATTTTTACAATAAACCATTAGATAAAATCCTCGACTTGATTAGCTTAAAAGCAAATGAAAATAATGTAATAAAAGGAAAATTACCATTTAAGGACTCAATCAAGATAAAAGATCTAAATTTTTCTTATTCAACTAATAAAGACAATATTTCCAGAAATATTAATCTAATAATCAAGAAGGGAGAGAATGTGGGTATATTTGGGAGAACTGGAAGTGGAAAAACAACATTAATAAACATAATAATGGGTATCCTCAAACCCAGTAAAGGAAATATTATCGTTGATGATTTAGAACTTTTTAATCAAGATAATATTTATTTACTAAAAAAATGGAAGAACAATATTGCATTAGTTCCTCAAGATGTATTTTTGTATGATGCCTCAATATTAGAGAATATTGCTTTTTGTATACCACGGGAGGAAATAGACATAAATAAAGTAAAGAGGGCTTCAAGAATTGCTTGTGCTCACGAATTCATTATTAAAACTAAGAATGGTTACAATTCGATTGTTGGTGAAAAAGGTATCAAATTAAGCGGTGGACAAAAACAAAGGTTGGGATTAGCTAGAGCTATATACAGAGGGTCAGAGATACTTATTCTTGACGAATCAACAAGTGCTCTTGATTTTAAAACAGAGAAAATAGTAATAGAATCAATCTTTAATTCAAAGTCAAATAATAATGTTACTACTATTACAATTGCACATAGGCTATCCACATTGCGTTATTGCGATAAGATTGTAGAGTTACAAAATGGAGAGATTAAAGAAATTTATAACAATAAAGAATATATAAATAAATTTCAAAAACTTTTTTAACTAAAAAAGTTATATTTTTTTTGATAGATGCTTGTATATTATGAAAATTTTTCTTAATAATCTATAGATAATTCTATTTTTTTTATTCAAATATAATCTTATTTTGTTAAGGCAATAGATATTTTCTTCAATAATATTTGGGAAATTATTAATATTTTTTTTACTTAATTCTGAGTAAAGGTAATCTTTATCAAAAATAGAATGAACTCCACTTCCATCATGACCAATATTTCTTGTCATTGATACTCTAGGAGTTAAACATAAGCCCTTGTTAAGAAAAATAAAACCATACCAAAAAATATCCCAAGTATTATTTAATTTGCCTCTGGCATTATCATCAACCTGAGACCAGAAAACACTTTTTCTAAGGCCAAGGTCAAACTCTTTAATCATATTTTTATTAAAAATTGCCATTAAATTATATGGATCACTGGATAATGGATCTTCAGTGAATCTTTCCCATCTATCTTTCCAAGTAGCCCAACCCCAACATTGCATAGATCTCATAAAAAAACATTCAAAATTGCCATCAAACTTTACTGGGTAGTTAAAACCATTAATATGCCAAACTTTCTTTTCACTTTTATAAATCTTTAAAGCGTTATTCATATAAGACAAAAAATGCTTGGAAACATAAATATCATCTTCCAAACTTATGACAGAATCATATTCAGATAAAACTTTTGAAATCCCCCTTTTTTGATTTATTGCACCGCTCTGGTTTACTTTAGATCTAAAAACTGTCACAGATTTAAATTTATTCTCAAAAGATTTTATTATTTTCTCTACATTATCAATTAATTGAATTTCAGAAGTTTTTCTTGGTCCATCTATGAAAGCATATAAATCTGTTTGCTTAGACTCAGGATTCATACAAAGTGATTTAAGAGTTTCATTTGTATGGTAAGGCCTATTAAATGCGAAAAAGGCAATTGGACTTTTCATATTTAATTTCATAACTTCAACATTCTACAAAACATTTCATTAATTAATTTATTTTCGTTTTTATGAAGTAATTTATCTTTATTAACAGGAATCATTTTTATAAATTGTTTATATTATTATTTAAAGTTAAATAAAAATGTCATCTTTAAATAAAAAAAATTCAAACAATAATTTAATTGAACATGTTTATGAAAAAGATAAATTATTAGCGATTATTTTAAGAACTAATTATAAAAAAGAAGGAATAGACTTTTTTACTCCTAGAGATTTTTCGCAACAACTTGGATACATGAATAGGTCAAAGGGGTACAAAATTCAGCCTCATATTCATAAGAAAATTGAAAGAACAATAGAATATACACAAGAGGTACTTTTTATCAAAACAGGATTGGTAAGAGTTGACTTCTACAAAACTGACAAGACTTACTTAAGCAGTAAGTTATTAAACTCTGGAGATGTAATTCTTTTATCTGCTGGAGGGCATGGTTTCGAAATGTTAGAAGATTCGGAAATTATAGAAGTTAAACAAGGACCGTTTACTGGTAATATTGATAAATCAAGGTTCGAATTCGTTTCTCAAAACAAACTTGATATTAAACAGTGAAAAACAAAATTTTCCAGTCAGGTGATTACTATAATTTGTTTTACGAAAATAAGGATTATGAATTAGAAGCAAAATATATTCACAATAAACTTGTAAAACACAATTTAAAAGGAAAATCAATATTAGAACTTGGATGCGGCACAGGTAAGCATGCCAACAAGCTATCAGAATTAGGATATGAGATTCTTGGCATAGAAAAAAGTGAATCAATGATAAAAAAAATTGAAAAATCAAAAAACTTTGACTTTAGACTAGGTGATATAAGGAAAATTAAATTAGAAAAAAAGTTTGATTCTGTTATTTCACTTTTCCACGTTTTAAGTTACCAAATTAGCAATGAAAGTCTTAAATCTGTTTTCTTGACTGCTTTTAATAGTTTAAAAAATGAAGGTATTTTTCTATTTGATTTCTGGTTCGCCCCGGCAGTAATACATCAAAAACCAAGTATAAGAATTAAAAAAATTAAAACTAAAAATAATACAATTTATAGAATTGCTGAGCCTGAAATATTTATTGATAAGAATCAGGTTAATGTCAAATATACTTTTCATGACTTTCATCACGAAACAAATAAATTTACAATTAGTAAGGAGTTGCATAAGATGAGATACTTCTCAATACCTGAGCTTGAATACATTGGCCGTAGTAACGGATTTCAGATTTTGGAAACTGAAGAATTCCTTACAGGCTCTAAACCTTCATTAAATACATGGGGAGTATGTATTATTTTCAAAAAAAATGGATAAATTTATTCCTGTTAATGAACCATCAATAGGTAAAAGAGAAAAGGAACTTGTTAATGAGTGCCTTGACACCGGATGGATATCTTCAGAAGGGCCATTTGTAGAGAAATTCGAAATATCCCTAAGTAAAAGAATAAATAGAAAATACGGAATAGCTTGCTCTAGTGGTACAGCCGCATTAGATATAGCGGTTGCCTCATTGAGAATTGGCAATGGCGATGAAGTAATCATGCCAACATTCACTATTATTTCATGTGCGGCAGCAATAATTAAAAGTGGAGCCAAACCAATTTTAGTAGATTCTGATCCCAATACTTGGAATATGGATGTTAATGCTATTGAAGATGCAATCACGTCTAGAACCGTGGCAATTATGGCAGTTCATATTTATGGATTACCTGTGGATATGGATCCCTTAATAAAAATAGCTAATAAATATGGACTCTATGTTATTGAAGATGCAGCAGAATTGATTGGTGCAACCTACAAAAATAAGTCTTGCGGGTCATTTGGCCACATAAGTACTTTCAGCTTTTACCCTAACAAACAAATTACTACAGGCGAAGGAGGTATGATTTTCACGGATGATATTGAAATTAGTAATAGATGTAAGTCTTTAAGAAATTTGTGTTTTCAACCAGAATGTCGTTTTATTCATAATGAGTTGGGATGGAATTATAGAATGACAAATTTACAAGCAGCATTAGGACTTGCTCAACTTGAAAAGCTTGATTTAACTCTTAGAAAAAAAATTAAGATTGGTGAAATTTATAATAAAAATCTTCAAAAAGTAAATAATTTAGTATTACCTTTAAAAGAAACAAATTTTGCAACAAATATATATTGGGTTTTCGGGTTACTAATTGATCGTAAAATTGGAACTGCGAAAGAATTTATGGAAAAACTAAAAAAGTTAAAAATTGGCACAAGACCATTTTTTTATCCAATGCACAAACAACCAATATTTGAAGAGATGGGTATTTTTGAGAAAAAAGATTTCCCTATTTCTGAAAATCTTTATCAACAAGGTTTTTACTTACCGAGTGGTATAAATTTAACAGAGGAGGATATAAATACAGTTAGTAAAAAGTTTAAAAAGATTTACAAATGATACTTCCTCAGGAAAAACCTTTAAATATTGCTTTAATCTTTGATCAAGAAGTAGGATCTGGGGGAGGCTTCCAACAAGGTTTAAATGCAGCGATTCTCGCAACGAAAATTGATAAAAAATTAGCCTTTATATCCTTTTTTCACACTAAAAAAATAATTAAAAAAAATTTGTTTAAACATGGTATAAATTCACAATTAATAAAACTTTCATTTTTAGAAAAATTTTATTTGTATATAAAAACAACTGAAAAATATAGATTTTTTTATAAGATCATAAGAATATTTTTTGACTATAATTTTTTTGAATCATTCTTATTAAAGAAAGACATTGATCTGGTTTACTTTATATCGCCTTCAAGATTCGCCTTAGATTTAAACCAATTAAATTTTATTTTTACAATCTGGGATTTATGTCATTTGGAACATCCCGAATTTCCTGAAGTTAAACTAAAAGATGAATTTGAGAATAGAGAGTTAAGAATAAATTATGCTGCTAAAAGATCAATATCAATTATTGTAGATTCGGAATATTCAAAATTAAACCTAAATGAAAAATACAACATAGACAAATCTCGAATAAAAGTCATCCCATTTGAGCCACTTAAAGAAATTAAAGAAGATATTGATTTAAGTAATTTTTCATCCAAGATTTTAAATAAATACAAAGTCAAAAACAAATATATTTTTTATCCAGCTCAATTCTGGCCTCATAAGAATCATATCTATATTTTAAAAGGTATTTATATTTTAGAAAAAGAATACAATATATTAGTTGATGCTGTTTTTTCGGGAGGAGACAAAGGAAATAAAAGCAACGTAATTAATTATGCTAATCGCTTAGGAATTGAAGACCGAGTAATTTTTACGGGATTTTTAACTAATCAAGAATTAGCCTCATTTTATAAATTATCTTTGGCATTAGTAATGCCAACATTTTTTGGCCCAACTAATATCCCACCACTTGAAGCCTTTAAATTAGGCATTCCAATAATATATCCTGATTTAGATGGATTACGAGATCAGGTAAAAGATGCAGGGTTATTGGTAGATCTCCATAATCCTGCAACATTATCTAACTACCTTTTGAAATTAATTAAAGACAATAGTTTCAGAAATAAGCTAATAGTCAGCGGTTACGAACTTTATAAAGAAATAGAAAGTTATGATCGAATAAAAATCTTAAATGAAATATTAGTAAAATTTGCAATCAAGTATAGTACCTTTAAGAAACATTTATAGATTTTAAAATTCCACAATAAGATTAATTTTATGCCTAAAGTAATTCCAGTTATATTATGTGGTGGAAAAGGTTCAAGACTTTGGCCACTTTCTAGGCAGAGTTATCCAAAGCAATTTCTTGATCTTTATGGAAATAATAGTAAATCACTTTTACAACAAACTCAAGAAAGGATAAACTTTCTAAATGACTTAAGTAACCCAATAATTATCTGCAATGAAGAGCATAGATTTCTTGTGGCAGAGCAGATGAGGAATATTGCTATTAGTCCTAAAGCAATTATTCTTGAAACAGAAGGCAAAAATACAGCTCCTGCAGTAGCACTTGCTGCTATCAAAGCTTTGGAAGAAGATAGTGAAGACTCTTTACTCTTAATTTTATCAGCTGATCATATTATTAAAGATTTAAATCTTTTTGAAAAAGTAATAAAAAAAGGATGTAAATTTGCCCAAGAAGATAATTTGGTTACCTTTGGTGTAATTCCTACTCGCCCTGAAACTGGATATGGGTATATCGAGAGTGAAGTAGTCATGAAAAAAAATATCATTACTGCCTCAAAAATTAAGCGATTTGTAGAGAAACCAGACAAAGAATTAGCTCAACAATTTTTAAAGTCTAAAAAATTTACTTGGAATAGTGGAATGTTTATATTTAAAACTAGTACAATTTTAAGGGAGTTAGGAAAGTATGCACCTGAGGTCCTGAATAATTGCCAAGAATCTATTAGAAAAAGTCAAAATGACCTTGATTTTGTCAGGATTGATAAAAAATCTTTTTCTAAATGTCCAAATATTCCAATAGATATTGCAGTTATGGAAAAAACTAATTCTGGATTAGTTATTTCTCTTGATGCAGGATGGAGTGATATTGGTAGTTGGCAATCGTTATGGGATAACGAAGAAAAAGATGATTTTGGTAACGTTATTAAGGGGAAAGTTTTTAGTGAAGGATCAAAAGATTGTTATTTAAAGAGTGAAAATAGGCTTTTAGTGACTATTGGCTTAAAAGATATTGTTCTTGTTGAGACTTCAGATGCAATTCTTGCTGCAAAAAAATCAGAATTAGACAAAATAAAAATTGTTCTATCAAAATTAAATAATAAAGGATTCAAGGAGATTACTACTCACAGAAAGATTTATCGTCCTTGGGGTTCTTACACTTCCCTTATTGAGAACCAGAAATGGCTTGTAAAAAGTATTGAAGTAAATCCAAAATCAAAACTTTCATTGCAGATGCACCATCATAGAGCTGAGCACTGGATAGTTGTTAAAGGAACTGCAAAAGTTGAAATTGATAATAAAAGTTTTGTTTTAACAGAAAATCAAAGTACATTTATACCTGTTGGAGCAAAGCATAGGTTAAGTAATCCAGGAAAAATTTTATTAACAATAATAGAGATTCAAAGTGGTGATTATATTGGTGAGGATGATATTGTGAGATTTGAGGATGTATACGGTAGAGTTAAAAGTTAAATCAAGGGAGTTATGAAAGATAGAATATTAGTTACGGGCTCCGCAGGTTTTATTGGTTTTCATGTTTGTAAAGAATTAATAAATATGGGTTCTAATGTAATTGGTATAGACAACATTAATGATTACTACGATATCAATTTAAAACATGCAAGATTAAATGAACTATTTAAGGCATCTAAAGAGCAAAAAAAAGGTCGATTTTCATTTATAAAATGCAACCTAGAGGACAAAAATAATCTCGCTTCAGTTTTCAAAGAGAATCTGCCCAAAAAAGTCGTTAATTTAGCGGCTCAAGCAGGCGTAAGATACTCTATTGATTACCCAGATAAATACATTAATTCTAACTTGGTTGGTTTCGGAAATTTATTGGAAGAATGTAAAAATCATGAAATTGAACATCTACTATATGCAAGCAGTAGTTCCATTTATGGTGGCAATACAAAAATACCCTTTTCTGAACATGACTTCGTAGATTGTCCAATTAGCCTTTATGCGGCGACAAAAAAGGCGAATGAACTTATGGCTCATGCTTACAGCAATCTTTTTAAAATACCAACTACGGGCATAAGATTATTTTCAGTATATGGACCCTGGGGAAGGCCTGATATGGCTCCAATGTTATTTACCAAAGCAATATTATCATCAGAACCGATTAAAATCTTTAACAATGGTGAGATGTCTAGAGATTTTACTTATATCGATGATGTTACTGACGCAATTGTAAAGCTATTAGAGATTCCCCCTTTGAGCAAAAATGATAAAGAAAATTTAGATTTAGATAATTCAACTCCATATAGAGTTGTAAATATTGGCAATAATACTTCAATAAATCTCATGGAATTTATTGAAATTTTAGAGGTTGAACTTAATCAAAAAGCTATCAAAATATTCGAAAAAATGCAATTAGGAGACGTCAAGAAAACATATGCAGATATCTCTTATATTAAAAAATTAATTAACTACCAACCAAATACTCATTTAAAGGAAGGCATAAGAAACTTTATAAATTGGTACAAAGAATTTTACAAGTATTGAAAAATTTGCAATTTTTAATATCTATTAAAACCATTTGGATTTTTCAATTGCCAATTAAAACTATCTTTACACATATCTTTAAGATCTTTTTTAACTGACCAATTTAATAATTTTTTTGCATAACTATTATCTGCAACCAATTCTGCTAAATCTCCACTCCTTCGCATTGCAAATTTAAAGGGAACCTTAATATTATTTACTTCTTCATAGGTTTTTATAAGCTCTAATACAGAAGTTCCAATACCTGTACCCAAATTTAAATTTACTACTTGCGGTTCATTTTTTATCAAAAACTCCAACATTTTTATATGCCCTTCAGCTAGATCCATTACATGAATATAATCTCTCACTCCTGTCCCATCAATTGTAGGCCAATCGTTACCATAAACACTCAATTTTTTATATTCCCCAACAGCAACTTTTGAGATAATTGGGAAAATATTATTAGGCGTACCTTTTGGATCTTCCCCAATAAATCCAGAGGGATGAGCTCCAACAGGATTAAAATATCTTAGGTTAGCAATTTTTAATTTTTTGTCATTACTATAAAAAAAGTCATTTAATAATTGTTCTATGGCCAATTTAGTATTCCCATAAGGATTGTTTGGTCCCAATAATCCATTTTCGCTTATTGGACTTTTATTGTTAAAACTATAAACAGTTGCACTACTGCTAAAAACCAATGTAAAACAATTAAATTCAATCATAATTTCAACTAAATTTAGAGAAGATATCAAATTTGTTTTCCAATACAGGCCAGGATTTTTAACAGATTCAGCTACAGACTTTAATCCAGCAAAATGTAATACACTTTTTATTGGTTTTCTATCTTTTATAGCTTTGAGGAATACGCTTCGAATTTCGGATTTATTTTTAATATCGCCTTCTATAACATTTATATATTCTTCAGCATCCAAGTTCTCTTTTTCTAATATTTTCAAAACATTGACAAGAGAAAGTTCTGAACTATTTATAAAAGAATCAATAATATATAAATTATATCCTTTTTTTATTAAGCCAAGACAAGTATGTGATCCTATGAATCCAGCTCCGCCAGTCACTAATATACTTTCCATAGATTATTTAGTCAGATTAAAGGTTTAAAATGAAAATTCAATTTTTTAGTTATTTTTCTAGCCATTCAGGTACAATTTCACTGAGAATTTTGATTGTTTTATTTATCTCATTATTTCTAAGATAAATTTCCAAGGTATCAAGTTTATCTTTTAAATTATCAAAATCCAATGATTTTTCAATAGCTTTATAAATTAAAGGGTGATCAGTTTTTTGTGATTCTCCATCAATTAATAATTCTTCGTGTAGTTTCTCACCTGAACCTAAACCTCTGTAAACAATTTCAATATCTCCATCAGGATTTGCTTCATTTTTAATTTTCAGCCCATTTAATACGATCATTTGTTCTGCAAGCTTTTTTATCTGCATTGGTTTACCCATATCTAATAAAAAAACTTCACCCTCACCTGTTGCTAAAACAGATGATTGAATTACTAAAGAAGCTGCCTCGGCTATAGTCATAAAGTATCTAGTAACACTTGGGTCAGTCACAGTTAATGGCCCTCCGTTTTCTATTTGTTTTTGGAAAATAGGTACAACTGAACCAGATGAACCAAGAACATTTCCAAAACGAACCATAGAAAATACCAATTTTTCTTTATTTTTAAAAACTTTAGATTTTTGAGCATATCCACTCACTATTAGTTCAGAAATTCTTTTTGTAACTCCCATAAGGCTTGTTGGCCTTACAGCCTTATCAGAGGAAATTAATATGACTTTCTTGGTATTAAATTTATAAGCAAGCTTACACACATTCGAAGTTGATTTAATGTTATTTTTGACAGCTTCTATTTGATTCTCCTCTAACAAAGTAACATGCTTGTAGGCAGACGCATGAAACAATATATCAGGATTATGCTTTAAAAAGATATTTTCCATGAATTTATCATCGGCGGTGTTTCCTAATTCACAATATATCTTTTGATTATTAATATTATTTTTTAAAATTATGTTTTTAAGTTCGAAGAGATTTGGCTCACTAAAATCCACAAGAACCAATTTTGATGGTTTCAAAGAAAGTATTTGAAGACTTAGCTCTTTACCAATCGAGCCAGCTGCTCCAGTAACTAACGCGACCTTATCTTTTATGCCTGGACCAAGTAATTTCTCTTTAGGCGGAACAATTTTACGAAATAATAAATCTTCTAAAGATATAGGTTTGAGTGAATCTAATTTTTCTTTGCCTCCCGCCAAACTGACAATGGAAGGTATTTTCAAGATTCTTATTCTAGGCTTTATTATTTTTATTTTTTTTAAGATATTTAACCATTCATTTGAGTTGATAGATATGGTTGAAACAAGTAATTGATCAAAATCTAAATCACATATTTTGTTAAGTGATCTAACTTCAATTCCATTAATATATCGATTTTGTAAGTCAGGATTATTATCTATAAATGCAACTATAGTATGAGAGCCAGTAAGGAGAATTTGTTTACTAAATTGTATTTCGCGTTGGCCAGTTCCATATATAGCAATTTTGCTTACATCATCTCGTGAAGAGATATTAAAAATAGTTATTAAGTCCCTTACCAAAACTCTCAAAGCAATTGTAAAAGAAGAGCTTAAGCAACATAAGAGTAACCAAAATTTAAGAGGGTAAGAATAAAAACCTAATAAAAAAAATAATATTTGTATTGAAATAATTAACAGAGTATTTTTTATTGCTAATTTGTAGAATCCTATGCTCGAGGAATATCTAGTTAGATGTTTATAATAATTTCCGAAAATCAAGTAAATTGATGTAAAGATAAGGAAAAATAAAAAATATTTGTATTTAATGTTGTAATCTAAACCTAGTAGCCATAAAGATGATACATAAGAAAATGTCAATAGTAAAAGATCACTAAAAATAAAATAAATTTTTCTATGTTTAATGTTTAAATTTAGAAAAAACCTAAGTAGATGGCTTATTTTGAGGAATAAAAAACTCTTCATTTGATATCTATAAAACTAAATTAAATTATTTTGCATCGTTTCTTCAAAAGACACAGCATATTTTCTCTCAATAAAAAGCATTATAAATAGGCAAATAAAAATAGTTCCTATTTCGTAAATAAAATTTAATTTTATAAAAATAGTTCCTATTATGAAACATTGTGAAATATAGAGAATTGCCACTTGGCGTTTAGAAAACTCTCCTAGATATAGTCTTTGATAAAGATGTTGTCTATGAGCTTTAAATATATTCTGACTTGCGAACAAACGCCTACAAATAGTAAATAGAGCATCACCAAAAAGAGGACTTAAAATTAATAATAAACCTATGATCTCATTAATGTTTTTAAACTGCAGTAAACTTCCCACAGAATATACGCCTAAAAAAGTACTCCCTACATCCCCCATAAATATTTTTGCAGGCGACCAGTTCCAATAAATAAAGGTTGCTAAAGAGCCCAGCAGGATAAGGACCGACATGCTTAAATCTAACTTTATATTTATCATAAAAAAAAAATATAAACATACAACCAGCTACTAAACCATCTGATCCATCCATAAAGTTTGTAAAGTTAATTGCAGCTGTAATAAAAATCACAAGAACAATTAAAATTAAAAAATTTAATATTGGACTAGTAAAAAACAAATCAATATTTCCGAATCTTAAAATTAAAAGAGATGTCGATAATTGAAAAAGATATCTATATTTAGGTGAGACTTGAATTAAATCGTCTAAGAAGCTTATAAAAATTAAAGGTATACACAAAAAAGATAATGGAATATTTTCTTGGAAATTTTTAAAATAACTAAATATTAAATCATAAATAAATAAAGGTATAATAAACGCCAATCCTCCTGCTCTTGGAACTGGTTTTTTATGCAAGCTCCTCTTATTTGGGTTGTCTAGGAAATACTTATGAAAGACATTAATACCATTTTTTAAAATAATATAAGATAATAATGCTCCTAGGGAAAAATAAGAAAAATTAAAAATAATGTTCATATTATTTCAACTCTTCTGAATAAGGAAATTTTATTGGAATAGTTTTTGTAATCTCACATGCTTTTTTAAAACCTGATAAATTTGCACAAATTCTAGAAAAAGCAGCAAAAGTTTTTGGAGAAAAAAATATTATTGGGGTAATACCAATTAAAAATAATCTATTTGGAATTTTAATTACATAACATTTTTTTACATTATTTTGTGCATTTTTATAAGTTTTCAAATTTTCTATCATCTCAGCATAATTAATAATGTCATCTCCACCAACATTAATAATTTCACAATTTACTTTATTCTTAGTATTATTTGATTTGGAGATTAAATAAAAAAATACCTCTGCTAATTGTGCCGCATGTATAGGTTGGCGCATTCCTGAGTTTGATGGTATTAAAATAAATTTAAGGGACTTCATAATTAACAAAATTCTTGAGATATTTTTATCTTCAAAACCATTTATTGAGCCATATATCATTGTTGGCCTAATAATCTGACAACTAATTTTTAATTCTTTTGCTACTTTTAATAAGTTTTTCTCTGAACTTATTAAAATTGAACTTAAATTTTTATCAAAGCTATTTGATTCAAATCTTTTAGTTAATGCTGATGTTGAAGAACAAGCTATTATTCCAGTAAGATTTTTTAACTTTTTTCTATCTTTATGTAATAAATAATTAAGGCAATAAGATAAATCCCAGATTGGTGCAAAACTAATTATCTTAAATTCTTCATTATTAATTAAAGAAAAGGACCTAGGTTCTTTTAGATTAAATTCATAACAATTTTTATCTTTTCTAGAGAAAGGATAAATATTCATTTTTATATTTTTTAACTTAAAAAGTTCATAAAAAGCTTCTCCACTTAAAGAAGTTTTGCCAAACAAATAAATATTCATAATCTTCTATTTAATTTTAGAGAAATTTTTCTTAAATATCTCAAGATAAAAGGTATAAGGAAAAATATTCCGAATGAATTCATATAAGAAAAGAGTACTTCAAATAGTCTTAATTTGCTTTTTTGGGAACTTATACCACTTGTAGACATATAAACTAAATCATAATCAATAACCAAAATAGAAATATTTTCAATTTTACTAAATCTAAGAAAATAATCTAAGTCTGAAGCTAGGACTAAGTTATCCGAAAAAGACATAAGTTTAACAAATGCTTTCTTGCTAAAAAATGTTGCCTGATGCGGGGGAGTCATACCAAGAAAAAGCTTTTTCCTAAAATTTCCTTTATCTAAAATATTTGAATACTTAGAATTAAAAAAATTAGAAACTCTAGATAATTTATTAGATTTTTTATCGACATAAATACCTTTACAAACAATAAGATCAAATTTTTTAGAGTAAGAATTAACTTTTTTTACAATATTTTCAAATACATTTGAAGAAATAGCCCAATCATCTGATCCCCAAAATAAAATCAACTCATTTTCTTTTATTGTTTCAAATCCTTGATTCATTGCACCATAAATCCCCTTATTATCTTTTTGTTGTTTCAATATTTTTAACCTTGATTCATCTTTACAAGACTTTAACAAGTATTGATAATGAGTTTCTTCCGAGTCTCCATCAACAAACAAAAGGTTCCAATCTTTCCAAGTTTGTTTCTTAAGAGAATTTACTAATTTTGGAAGAATTTTATAAGTATTTAAGGTAGGAACAACAACTTTAATTTTTTTAATCATATCTATATTTTAATAAAGTAGCAGGATTGCCTTTGTAGACTCCATTTTGTTTCAAAGTTCCAGAAACTACAGAACCTATAGAGACTACTGATCCTTGCTTCAAAATAGAACCTGGAGAAATAACTGATTTTGCCGCCAACCAACAATCATCCTCAATAATAATTGATTTAAGAATTAGATCAAATAACTCTTTTTTGTAATTATGATTACCTGTACAAATATATACTTCTTGAGAAATACAAACCCTGTCACCAATCCCAACAAAATCTAAATTATCTATCCAAATATTTTCACCCAACCAGCAATAATCTCCAATTACCAAATTCCAAGGCTCAGAAATTCTTATATAGGGCTTAATTTTTCCACCTTTACCAATTTTTGCTCCAAAAATTCTAAGTATTAATTTTCTCCAGTAAGTCCCTGGGAAAAAATTCCCAATAATAGGTTTCCCGATATAGTTCCAAGTTATTAGTCTAAATATTTCAAAAATACTTCTTTTCTTTTTTTTATATAAATTTAATTTTTGATATCTCATTTTGAAAGAGGAGTAATATTGATCTTATCAAATAACTTTTAATATAAAAGTAATCTTTATTTATTCATCTTTGCATATTGAATTATAAAGGTCCTTAATTCTGCTAGTAAGGTCACTCCAACAATGCTTTTCAGAGATATATTTGTAAGCTTTGCGGGTCATCATATTTCTTTTTTCAATATCCATTTGAAAAAGTTTTTTTAATGAATCTGCTATTTCATTAACACTAGGGTTAGTTTTTATTGCCGCACCGATTTCTAAAACTTCCGGGAGATTACAGTTTTCGCTTATCAAACAAGGTATTCCGTATGACATAGCCTCAAGCACAGCCATTGGTAAACCTTCTGAAAAGGAACTTAAAACAAATGCAGATGCACTTCTTAAAATTTCATCTTTTTCAACATCAAAGGCAGGCTTTGATATATTTATTCTTTTTTTGGAATCATTGAAGTCTTTATTTTTTAATATCTCAAAATCACCGCCGCCAACGAAGCAAAGCCACCAATTCTTACTGCATTCTAAATCCGAAATTTTTTCCCATGCTCTTACTAACTCATTGATACCTTTTTTCTTATGAAATCTACCCATGAAAAGCAATATTTCAACATCATTTGGGATTTTTTTATTCCATCGTTTTGCTAATTGTTTAGCTGATGTATTTTTTTTTGGTGGTAAGTTAATTCCATTTGTAATGTCATAGGTTTTCCATAGTGAATTAATTTTATTTATTGATTTTACTTCCGAATTACAAAGAGCATGGATAAAAGAACAGTTGTCTAAAGCCTTTTTTTCCCATATATTCCATGATAATTTTTTCTTTAGACTTGATTGTTTTAAAGCCCATTTATCAAGCATTCCATGAGGCGCAATTATATATGGCGTACCTCTTTGAATAAAAGTACTGGTTATTCTGGTATGCAGTCTCCACAAACCATGTAAATGTATTATTGATGGATTTGCCTCATAAATTTTTTTTATAAAATCCTCAACTCTCAAAGGGTTCGAGAACTGATTACTTGCCAACCACTCAACAGATAAATTTGCCTTTTTCTGTTCCTTTATTATTTGCTTGACAACTGTTGTAATTCCACCATCAGTAAAATCATAAGAATAGGATATATGTATTATTTTCATCTATTCAGTCTCTTATTCCAATAATAATTACAAATAAGAAGAGGCACAAATAGAGTAAGGTATAAAAAACATATTTGAAGTAAATAACCACGACTATAAACTATGAAAAGAAAACTTAAATACATTGCATAATTTATTTGTGCTACAGGATCATTAAAATTATTTAGAAACCATATCCATAATCTTTTATAAAAATATCCGAGAAGAAAGTTTAAAGTTAATAGTGCTATCCATCCTCCCGAAATATAATATTCGGCGAATCCTAGAGATGCTGTGCCAACTTCCCATTGTTTAAATCTATATATTTTTTTATAGAGATCAAGTATATATTCTCCAGCAGGTTTATTAGGTAAAAATTGTCTTGGGATAACAACAAGAATAGCATTTGTTAAAGGAGCAATTCCAACATATCCATATTCAGAAGGGGTCTTAGAAATCATCGCCCCAGAAGTATTAAAAACATTTGAATCAAAAAAAGATGCCTTTATTGAACTACCTATTATTGATTGATTATTTTCTCTAATATTTCTAATACTTTTACTATCAAAACTCAAACCAAGACCATAAGAACGAGTAAGTTGAATAATACCAAAGAATATGAAAACTGATGTTACCAAAGCAATCATCAAAGAAATTTTTGGCTTTATTTTCTTATAAAAGAAATAGATTAAAAAAATTGGCAGAAAAAGTATGACTAATCTCCATCTAAATCCAAAATTTATATACATCGATGTTGCTATAGTTAGATAAAATACAAATTTAGTTCTTTCCCTACTTCCATTTAAAAGAGATATAAACATTAATATAATTCCAACGATTAAAAAGTTTACTGTTAAACCAAAATAAGCACCATAACTCGCACCTATTAAATATGATTGCATTTTCAATTGATTGAATGAGCCAATAAATCGAATTGAATTTATAAAATAAGCTCCAAAAGCCAGGAATTGCATTAAAAATACTGCCAGTACAATTAATTCCCCCCATTTATGCAAAAGCAAAACATTTTCTTTATCAAACTCACCATCTTTTATTTTGTTTAACCCAAATTTCTTTATGGAAAAATTATTTTTATTATTAAAACCTAATTTAAATGAATAGAAAGACAAAAATGCAGCAAATAATCCTATTTGATAATATTCCCTGTGGTCAGTGGCTCTATATATTATTTCACCATTACTTTCTGCAGATGAAATTATAGGACCAATTACACAATAAAAAAGAGTTAATAGGGCAAATAAATTTAAAGGTTTAAAAATATCAATCCATTTTTTATTTATATAACTATTGTAGAGTTGTATAAAACAGCTGAAAAATAATCCTAGTAATAGAATTGCTTCAAAAAAATTTAAAGTGTTTAAAAAATCAATAATCATATTAATGAGGTTATCCTTAGAAAGATTCTTGAAAATAAAGAGTATTTCGGGTTCCTAATAGCTTCATTTATCGCCTTTTTTAAATTTATAACAAAATTATTTAAATCAAATTTTTCTAGATTTATTTTCGCAAGTCTTATCATTTTTGCTCTTTCTTCTTTTGTTTGATTTTCAATTTTATGCATTAACTTCGTCAATTCGTTTTTCTTAAATGGATCAAAAATGAACCCTGATTTATTATTTGATATTAAGTCCACCGTGCAACCGCAATTTTTACTAACAATACAGGGTAATCCCGAAGCAATAGCTTCATTTACAACTAATCCCCAATTATCAAAGTAACTTGGAAGTATAAAAGCAGAAGCTTCTTTATAGTATTTTCTTAATTGATCTATCTGAAGCCAACTTATTATTTCAAAATCACTCTTATTACAAACTCTTTCTGACAATTTAACCAAATTTTCATATTGATCACCAGAACCAATAATTTTTAAACCCCATTTTCCTCCTCTAATTTGATAGTCAGAAAAACTTTTTATTAAGTTCATTAGATTTTTTCTCTTTAATAATCTACTTACACATAAGAAATATTTACGATGAGGACTTATCTCCCTGGTGGAATATTTAGCAAAAAATCTATTGTCAATTACATCCCAAGGTGCAAAGATTTTTTCATTTCTAAATCCTAGATCTAATAAATAATTTTTGCTTTCAGTGCCAGCGACAAATGCTGAACTATAGCCTTTTAAAATTATTTTTTTAATTAATTCTTTTAAAAAGGGTCTTTTTATATTTTTTTCAGTTTTTTTAATAGAGTCACTTACAATTATTGTTGGTATTTTATTTTTGTTTCCATATAAAAGTAATCTTTGATAAGTTCTATCGGCCCATCCTATAGACAAAATTACATCAGGACCAATATTTGGAATATATCTTTTGTAAAAAGAATCAATATCATTATTAGGAATATCAACTTCGACATTTGAAGACATAGGAAATTTATAAACATCATATTTATAATTATCATTTGATATCCATAAATATTCTCTAGATAAGGGTCTAGTTTCAAATACAGAAAGTTTAATATTTGAATTTAATAAGGACTCAAATCTTGAATTATGATAAGGGCCAATATTTCTTAAAACAATAAGTATTTTCATTTTCTAAAAAGTTTTTCCCAGAGAATCTTTACATTCTTAACATCATATTTTCCTATGTTCTGATATGACTTATTTTCATAGTACTTTATTTTGTTTTGTGATTTAATTAAACCATTTATTTCTTTTATCCAAATATCTACTCTTCCAGCTGGAACTAGTATACCTGCATTTCCATCGTCCAAAACCTCCCTACATGCTGGAACATCAGAAGCAATTATAGGCAGACCAGCAGCCATTGCTTCAATAAGAACAATTCCAAATCCTTCATCTTGGGTTGTAGATAATGCAAAGATATCTGCCTTTGCTAGAAGTTTAGAAATATCTAGCCTTATTCCTAAAAAAATTTTCTTTGGATCAAGTCCGAGATCAATTGCAATAGATTCAAGTTTTTCCCTTTTTTCTCCATCTCCAACCAAAATTAACTTGCATTTAGTTTTTATTTGAGCAAATGCCTTAATTAAAGTTTCTTGATCTTTAATTTTATCTAATCTAGCAACCATAATAATTGTTTTCAAATCATCTAATTTTTTATTCATTTTGAATATCTGAATCTCTTCTTGAAAATATTTTTTATTTATACAATTTGGAATAACTTTATCAAATTTAATGTTTTTATTAATTGCTTTATATGAAAATATTATTGCCTCTGAACAAGGCACTAATTTAACCTTAATCTTATTAAAAATTTTTAACATTATTATCGATATGTAATTTTTAAATGTTTTTCCAGTTACTGCATTCTGAATACAAATCGCAATATTATTGATTCTTGCAAATTTAGCTCCTAAAACAACCCAAAGAGAATTAATATTATTAAAGTAAATTATTACGTTATTCGGTTTATATTCCTTAAATATTTTAAAAACCATTAAAGAGATTAATATTCCTTTTTTTCTTTGAAATTCTATAATTCTTAAATTTCGAAATTTCTTTTGTTTAAAGAATTTTTTAGGAAAATTATTAATATTTTTATTTAAATTCAATAAATAATTTTCTTCATTAATATTTTCCTCGGCAGATAAGGTCAAAGCTTGATTTTCGATTCCACCTATTTTTAACCCATCTAAAACATAAAAGTTTATCATGACATTAAGCACTCTAGATAAGAATCTGCCATATTTTTTATAGAAAAACTATTTTTTGCATATTTCTTTGCTTTTAAAATCTTTTTTTTAACATTTTCCATATCATTTTTCATTTCTAAAACTTTTGAAGCTAGGTCTTCAGAATTTCCTTTTTCAAAAATATATCCATATTCCCCATTCTTTAAAATCTCAATACAAGCTCCAGCGTTGGATGCCAATATTGGGATTCCTGCTACCATTGCCTCTGCCAAAGCAATGCCAAAACCCTCATCTTCTTTTGCTGAGAATACAAAAATATCTAAACCAGAAAGTATTTTAGGGATATCTCTTCTAGATCCCAAAAAATTAACCTTATTTTTTACTCCAATTTCTTGAGAGAGTTTTTCCAATTTATCTCTTTGTGAACCATCTCCAATAATTGACAACTTAACTTCTATTCCCTTCTTTAGAATTAAGGGGATAGCTTTTATTAAAGTGGTGTGATCTTTATGTTTTTCCAATCTTGCAACCATGCCTAAATTTAAGTTTTTGTTGAATGCTAAAAATTCCTTATTATTTTTCCTAAACTTCTCAAAATCGCAGCTATTATAAATCCTAGTTAGAGAATCTTGCGGTATGGCGAAATATTCTTTTGTGGCATTCATAACATAATCTGAACAGCATATACATTTTTTTGTAAATAACCTGCCAAATTGTACGAGGATCTTAAATTTTTTCATTTTTTTCTCCTTTATTGGTGGATAATTTCCAACATGGGTGCATATATTTTTTACTCTCGAAAGTTTTGCTCCAAATGCTATGAAAGAATGCCAGCCAAAAGGAAAACTTAGAATTGAGTGAGGCTTTAATTTTTGGCAAATTTTATATGAAAAATAAACTAACCTTAAATAACGAATAAAGCCTTTTTTAAGATCACCATAAAAATTTACCTTAATATTTATTTCCTCAAATTCATTTAATAAATCTTTGGGATACTTGTCTAAACATATAATTTGAACTTTTATTCCTTTATTTGACCAATATTTTGATAAATTTAAAGCTAGTTGAGGACAGCCTTCGGCAACTAGACTATTTAAAATAATTAAAATATCACAACTTTCAGAAAAATTATTATACATTTTTTAAAAAATATTTTATCTAAAAATTTTATTTCCCATCTTTATTTTAACTGCAACAAGTTAAATCTAAATAGAAATATATCTATTTTTTTAATATATCAAGAAGACTTTTGCTTAAATCCTTCTCTACATTACTAAATGTCCTTAGCTTTGGAGGCTTAAATTCTTCAAGATATTTTTTATTATTCAAAATTTTTAAAAAAAGTTTTTTCCAAGCTAAATAATCTGGTGGTATGGTAAAACAACCTTTTTGATCTTTTAACAACTCTTTTATTCCCCCCAAATTAGTCCCTGCTACTGGAAGCCCAACAGAAAATGCTTCAAGAAGAGTCAGTGGTCCAGTTTCCATCCAAATAGATGGAATTACAGCTAAATCATAGTGTTGTAATTTCTTCAAAAGTTCTTTTTGAGGAAGATTTCCACATATTGTAATTCTGTCGTCTTTTTGAATATTCTTCTTTAAATTTTCTGAATAATTATCATTCCCCCAATAAGGTCCATATATATCTAATTTAATAGGAAGGTTTTTTGGCAATATCATTAATGCCTTAATAACTAGATGAATGCCCTTTTGAGGATTACATCTACCCCAGAAAACAAGTTTCAAAACATCATCCTCCATCGGCAAACGTTTTTTTGGTTTAAATTTTTGTGGAGCTGCAGTTCTTATAAGCTTTATTTTATTTTTATCTATTTTCTGACGAATAAGCATCTTCTTTCCCCAATCTGAAAGTACGTGTATTAAATCAGCTTCTTTCATCAACTTAAGCCATGAAGCATGCATAGATTTAGTTAGTTTTTTTGATGTAAGCAACCTTATAAAAGAATTATTACTATTAGGAGAAAGTAACCAACCATCCTGCAAAGAAATTAATTTAGCAAAAATGAAAGGGATTTTTTTTGATCTTAATCTAAAAAATGTACATCTAGAATCTTTTAAATCACCTTTACACAAGTCATGAGAAGCCAATAGTAAATTTCCCATGCAACTGCAAGGTGGAGTATGAAGGGTAAATAATATTTTGGATCCAAACTTTTTACTTAATTCCAAATGATTGAGGGTAGTTCGGCTCCCTAAGGTATGAATGTGAACTACGTCGGGCTTGAAATTTTCTAATAATTTCGAGAATCCTGGCACTTCATTGGTCAAAAATGAAAATCTATCTATTCTATTTGCTTGGAGTACAGGTTCTAAAATCAATTTATAGTCTTCTAAACTTTTTAATTTAGTGTAATCAGAGTAAACAGATTTATGACAAACCCAGAGAACTTCGTATTTATCCTTTAATTTAATTTGTTCATTTATAAGCTGTTGTATAAATATTTCTGTTCCTCCCGTAACTAAGGGATAAATATTATCTGAGAGATGAAGATATCTTATCTTTTCTTGAATCAAAATATTTATTTTAATGAAATTAAAGACTTTTTTAAATAACCTAAAAAAATTCTATCTCTCAATTTAAAAGGAGCTTTCAAGAAAATTATTAGAATACTAAAGAAGCATAAAAGTTTTTCCGTGAACTTAGATTTGCTCAAAATAAGAACATATTTTTTATGTGCTTCTATTTTTAATTCTAACCTTTTTAGTTCTAACTCTATATTTTTTCTTTGAAATTTAGAATTTGCTAACCTTGCGAATTCTAAACTAATCTGCCTCCTCTCTTTATACAAAATCTTCTCATATTTTGAGGTTTTTGAATCTTGATGAATTCTAAAGAAAGCGCCAGTTTTACTAAGATATTTTGGAGGTCCAAAATTTTTATATAAATTAATAAAAAACTTGTGGTCAATTACATATTTAAGACTTTCATCAAACCAAGGTTTTTTAAATGGATTATTCTGCCAAAACACACCTTGTTGTCCAATAGTTTGTTCGACACAAAAGGATTCAAAGGAGACAATTTGTGATGTGAAATATTGACTCTGATCTATTGATTTCCCTATTAACACATCTGAATAAATCCAATTAAATTTATTTTTTAAATAAAAATCCCTAATTTTCCAAAAAATATTATCAAGATAACAATCATCACTATTTAAATAAGCACATAAATCTCCACTAGCTTTAGCAAAACCTTTATTTAATGCATGAGCCTGCCCATTATCTTTTTCACTTATAAAATAATTTATGAAAGAAGAATATTTTTTTATTATTTCCACCGAGTTGTCAGTACTTCCACCATCTATGATAATTAATTCTAATTTTGGGTAATTTTGTTTAATTATAGATAAAATTGTTTCCTCAATATAGGAACCTTGATTATAAGAGGGTACAACAACAGAAATTTTAGGACTAAGTTCTTCCATAAAATATTTTTCTTAACTTAATGCTGAACTGTAAGCACTGATATACTTTTCAGAGATTACATTATAGCTCCATTTCTCCTTTGCTTTTTTTCTTGCTTGTGATGACAATTTTTTATTTCTCTCTTCATCCTCAATAATCCAATTTATTCCATATGCTAGTGATTTGGGATCATATGGATCAGCCAAATACCCAGTTTTTTTATGATCAACAATATCTATTAAACCGCCAACCCTAAATGCTGCTACTGGGGTTGCGCAAGAATGTGCTTCTGAAGCAGTTTGTCCATATGCTTCTTGTATAGATGGAACTACCATAACGTCAGCAGCTGAGTAAAGGATCCTTAGAGATACATCATCGCAAAAAGAACCTAAGAAATCTATTTGCAAATTATTTATAAATTTACTGTTATTAGCTTCTCCAAAAACTAAAATTTGAATTCTATTTTCTATACCTTCAAAAGAAGAATTACTTAAAATTCTAAGCGCTTCTTCAAGAAGATGAGACCCTTTCCTAATATCTCTAGTACCGCCGATTGCTCCGAATAAAATAACCTTCTTATTTTTATTAATGCCAAGAATATTTTTTGCAAGTATTTTATTTACAGGTTTCCAATTATTTATATCAATTGGATATGGAATTAAATGTATTGGCCAATTTCCCATTAATGAGCTTTTTTTTGCACATTCAAACAGCCAATTTGAAGTTGCCACAATATTAATAGAATTTTTCCATGATTTTCTCTTTCGTTCCCAAGTCCATTTGTTTAAGTCAAAACCTTTTTCGTAAGGCAACCTACTTTCATTGGAATATTTTTGAGTATATCTAAAATCATCAACTTTTAAACCATCCTCGTTAATAGGGGGGTGTGTGTAATGTTCAGCCCCACAAAAAGGCCATTGGTCATGAAGAGTCCAGAAAATTAAACCATTTATTTTCCCCACTTCTTCTATTGAGATAGTATTATCTCCTAACCAGTGAAGATGAGTGATTGTATTGGATGGGTTTTGATTTTTATTATTTATATGTTTTAGCAATCCCGTATTAGGATAAGCCACATTGTGAGCCGAATGATTAGTTGTAATTAAACTGCCTTTTAATATTCTTGATATTCGTGGTTGCAACCTTTTCCAAAAATATGATTTATTTTTTATGCAAGATACTGATGGATCTGAACTATACTTTCTTATTACCATCATAGAAGAATTTATTTGATAATCTCCTTCTTTTCCTTCAATGCATTTATGTATTCTGTATGCAGCTCTTGCAGCACCACCATTTATATCATTGTTACTTAAATGAACTATAGATAACATAATGCTATAGAAACATAGATATAATTTTACTACAAAGATCCAAATCTTTAATTTTTTGAATAATTAATAAAAAGTAATATCCCTAATAGTTTATACTTCAAATTCACTTTATCTTTATAATTATGATAACAACTTTTGAGTTCAATTGAATAATGTAACTTTTTCTACTCCTATCTTATTAATTGCTTGGAGAAGACCAAAAGAAACCAAAGAAGTTATAGAGTCCTTAAAAATTATAAAGCCAAAAAAATTATTTATATCTTGTGATGGAGCTAGGGATCATAATAAAGAAGAATTTGAAAAAGTAAAAAAAACACAAGAAATCTTAAGAAAGAACATCAATTGGGATTGTGAAGTTAAATGGAAAATTAGTGAAAAAAATTTAGGTTGTAAAATAGGTGTAACAAATTCAATAAATTGGTTTTTTAGTAATGTTAAAGAAGGAATAATACTTGAAGATGATATCATCGCACATGATGATTTTTTTCAATACTGTCAAATTCTTCTTGAAAAATATAGGAATGACAAAAGAGTTTGGTGTATTAGTGGTAGCAATAATCAAGACAATATTAAAAGGGGAGAGGGATCATACTATTTTGGCAAAGTTCCATTAATTTGGGGATGGGCAACTTGGAGAGACAGATGGGATAAATATGATATAAATCTTAGCAAGTGGCCGGAAATAAAATCTGCAAGCATTTTGGATAGCATTTTTTCTGATAACTTACAAAAGAAATATTGGTACAGTATTTTTGAAAATTTTTACAAGTTTGGAGTTCCTGATACATGGGACTATGCTTGGGTATTAACTTGTCTTATTAATAACGGGCTAACTGCAATACCCAATAAAAACCTTATTAGAAATATTGGTTTTAATTTAGATGCGACACACACAAAATGGCCTATTAATAAAGTGAATAAAGTTTCTGGTATTGGAGGCAGTCTAGTAGATCCCAAATTTATTGTCTGTGATTTAGAAGCAGAAAAATACCAATTTGATTTTTTCTTTGGAGGGTTTAGTAAAAGAATGAGAAGAAATCCTTTTCTTAGAATAAAAAATAAATTTAACAGAATTTTTAAAAAAAATTAAGGAAAGTTTCTATCATAAACACCTAACTAATTTTAATATTTTGACCGATACTCTTTAATATTTTTGTGTTTGATTATTTTTTTATTTTTTATTTCCAATATATAATTACACTTCTCTAAAGTTTGTAATCTATGTGCAATCATTATCACAGTAAGGTTAGGATTATCTTTAACTATATTATTCAATATATTTTTTTCAGTCTCTAAATCAACTGAACTTGTAGCTTCATCTAATATAAGAAAAGAGTGTTTTTTATAAAGTGCTCTTGCGATAGCCACTCTTTGCTTCTGACCTCCACTCAACCTTATACCATCCTCTCCAACAAATGTTTTTAATCCATTTCTTTGTGATTTTATAAACTCCCGCAACATTGAAATATTTACTACTTTATTGAGCAAATTATTATCAATATAAGATTTTCCAAAAACAATATTTTCTTCAATTGATCTATCTAACAAAAAGTAATCTTGTGGAACACTCGATACGGATAATCTAAATCTGCGAAAAAGCTTAAGATCCATTTCCTTATCATCAAGATAAATATTTCCGGAAGTGGGTTTTATTAAACCTAACAACAAATCTATAAAAGTTGACTTACCGGCTCCAGTCTTACCAACTATCCCAATAACATCACCTTTTTTTATTTCAATATTTATGTTTTCTAAGACTTTATTATCTTTATAAGAATAGTGAATATTTTCAAGCCTTATATTTTTTCTAAGATTAAGAATATTTACCTTTTTATTGTTATCAATGGTACTAAGATTATTTGTTTCTTTTAGTAGGTTTACTATTAAATTTAAGCTAAATTTTTCTTGTCTAATTATATAAATTGAACCAAAGGTTTTTTGAAAAAGAGGTAATAATTTTTGTAAACCTAAGATAAATGCTCCAAATATAGTAATGTAACCATAAAAATCTGCGCGAGTAAGAAAAATAAATGCTATTGCTATTACAAGTACAGATAATACAAGTACCTCCATTAAATATCTAGGTATTTGTCCTATAGTTATTGAATTTGAACCTGCTATCGAATTTTTTTTATTATTTTGATCATATTCATCAATAAAAAGCTTATAAGAATCATCTAGGATTATCTGTCTTATAAAACCTAAAGATTCTTGAATAACTTTTATGATTATAGTCCTTGATTCGAAAATTATTTTCCCATAAAAATCATTATATTTCTTTGTAGAAATTGAAGCAGTAAGATAAAAAATAAAAGATATTATTACCGTAAATAATACTATTTTAGCGTCAATAACAATTAAAGATAATATTATTCCAATACTTGTTAGAACTGATAGACATAATCTCATTAACTCAGAAATTAGTGAAATAGAACTATCTAAATGATTAATTTGTGAACTAATTAAATGACTTGAATTGGTATTTAGGTGAAATTGATAATCTTGATAAATTATATTTCTATATAATTTTCTTCCTAGTTCAACTTTAAGAGTTGCACCAAAATCATTAATTATTTTTACATTTAAAATTTTTATAAAACCCGAAAGAAATATTATTAATAGGAATAAAACACAAACAATTAAAAATAACTGTTCTGTACTTTCAATATTAAAAAAATCAGAAAAAACTTTTAATATCTTGATTTCTGAGATCTTATCAGGATTGCTAACAAAAGTAATGAAGGGGATCATGCTCCCAATTGTTATAAATTCGAGTAATGAATTTATAAGCATTGCAAAAATTATAAATATAAATTTCTTTTTTGTAGATCTATTTAAAAGAGAAATTAATTCGAATACTTTGATAAAATAATTTAAGTCAAAAAATACCTTTCTTTTTTTAATTTCCATTTACCTAATTGTTTATAACTATTACTTTTTATTCAATTATTTTATAAAGTGACCATAAAGTAACTACACCCTGAAGAGGTTGAGTCACAGTACCCAAAGTATCAGTAGTTTTAGCCAATAGATTTCGTCTAACTCTTACAACATCTCCATTTTTCAAGATGGGGTTTTCAGGTGAAACTCCTTTCTTGAAATCTATCTTGTATCTCTTATGAGTAGCTGAGCCATTTCTATTAATTCTAAATAAATCTACATTTGCCTTAGAAAACCTTCCATTTATTGGCCCTCCAGAAAGCAAAATAGATTGGAACAAAGATGTATTCTTCTCAACCGATATCATTCCTGGTTTTTTGACTTCCCCAATCACGCTTACACTTAAATTATTGGGAGTTAAATTATTTTCAGAAATATTATTTATTCTTACTGAAGGATCAGATTCTGCTTTTTTAAATTTAATAATATCTCCGTCAAAAAGATATGGATTATTTTCCTTTTTTCCCTTAAATATTAAATCTACTAAATTTAACTCAGTAGTTTTTTGAGTCCCATCATTTCCAGGAAGCAATCTAACAAGTTGTACTTCTTTCAGATTTGCATCCTGAGTTATCCCTCCTGCATATTTAACTGCAGAGACTAAGGTAGGAATTCCACCAATAGGCAAATCTTTGCTACCACTAAGAGTGTATGGCAGGGTATAGAGTCCTGGGTTATTAACTTCTCCAATCACATATACTGATATAGGTCTTGGTTGAATCAATGTTATTGAAACATCAGGTTGTAATATATTTTCTTTTAGTTTTTCGATAATTTCTTGTCTTAACTGAGGAATAGTTTTGCCAGTTGCATCAAAATCCCCAGCTAAAAATACACTTATAGAACCATCATTTAGAATTTTATAATTCCGCATTGCAATATTAGTACTTATTACTTCTATTGCCAGTTCATCACCGGGACCTAAAATATAAAAATCTTTTTGTAATTCTTCATTATTTTTAACACTAACTGTAGAATCTTGATTTTTAGTATCAAAATCACTTAGATTTTCTGCTTGGATATAGTTGAAGTTAGGGAGAAAAGTACAAAGTGAAAAAAAGAAAATAGTTTTTCTTATTATTATTTTCTTTAATACCATGACAAGGAGTTCGTTTTAAAACTTACCATATTTACATAACCTATCATATGACATAATAGCAATATAAAATATGTTAAATCTTGGACAGTTCATTGGATAAAAATTCAGAATCCGAAAATAAATCAAAAAATATAATATCTTCAGTCTCAAATCAACCTAAAGAATTAAGTTCCATAGAGCGAATACTTATTACTATTTTAAGGAGAAAAAGAATATTTTTATTAACTATAATTTCATTTTTAGTTTTTGGTTATATAAGGACTGCTAAAGAGGTAATTGTTAATTCTTTATATCAGGGTAATTTTACATTATTAATAAAAGACCCTATCAGTTCAGTAAGTAAGGGAGCACCCAGTGGTGATGTGAGTTCAATGTTTGAACTCAATTCAAGTATTGATCAAGACATACCAACTTTGAGAAAGTTACTTCTTAGTGAGTTTATATTAAGAAATCTTGCAAGTAAATTCAGTCTCAGTACAGAAGATTTAGCTTCTAGAATAAAAATTAAAGAGGATTTTACTGCTAAAGGAGTTCTAGATATTTTTTTAACCTCTAAGAATCCAAAAGATGATGAGAAATTGTTAAACGAATTAAGTTATTTATATGTTAATTATGCAACTAAGCAAAAACAACAAGAATTATCTGATGGAATTTCGTTTTTGAATAGTCAAGAGCCTGCAATTAAAAAAAGAGTTATTGAGTTGAGAGATAAATTAGAAATTTATATGCAGAAGAATAATTTAGTTGATCCTTTAGTAGAAATTCAAAATAAGAAGTCGATGATTGAAAACCTCAGAAAAGAAATTTCAGATTTAAAAATACAGAATCAGAGATTAAATGACATTAAAGAAAATATATTAAGAGGTGAATTAGTTACTGCTTTATTTACTGAAGATATTACAGCTCTGCTAGGACCAAGTCTTGAAATAAATAATCCAGAATCACAAATTGCCAATCAATATGAAACTTTGAATAAAGAGTTAGCCGATGCACTTTTAATATATACTCCTACTTCATCCATAGTTAAAAATATCAAAGCACGTATTGATGATTTGAAACCTCTTATTCGTGAAAAACAATTAATAACTATTGATAAAGCAATTAAATCTAATAGAGAAAATACTGCTTTAAATGAGTTAAGGATTGTAGAGCTTGATAATGAATTTAAAGATTTGACTACTTTAATAAAAGAATACGCTGTATTAGAATTTGAGCTAGAAGGTGCAACTCTTAATCTTTCTGGCTTAAACAATGCAAAAGAAAGATTACAATTTGAATTGGCTCAGAACAGTACACCTTGGACAATAATTAAAAAGCCAAGTTTTAGGACTACTAGAATCTATCCTAGTTTTAAGCGAGAATTAATTAATTTTGCTTTTTTTGGAATATTTTCTGGGATTGGTTTAGTTTTGTTGAGAGATAAGTTTGATAATGTTTATCATTCTCCAAAGGAAATAGAAAGTGAAATTAAAGTCCCAATACTTGGTAATGTACCTTATGTAGAATATTTTGCTGATGTTAGAGAACATAAAAAATCAATACTAGAAGTATTTACTGGGGATAATGATTTAAATACTATAGATTCTTATGATAAGTTTTTCTATCAGGAAGCTCTAAGAAATATTTACACATCAATAAGATTTGCTAATACTGATAAATCTTTAAAAGTTATTGTCCTAACAAGCTCGATCCCTAAAGAAGGTAAATCTTTAACAAATATTCTTTTAGCAAAGACCCTATGTGAAATGGATTTGAAAGTCTTACAAATAGATGCAGACCTGAGGAAACCTCAATTACATTTGCGCTTAGGTTTAAACAATATAACAGGATTATCCAATATTCTTACAGATAAAGAAATAAAGATCTCTGAAGCTACGCAAAAAATTCCTGGTTTTGAGAATTGGGATGTAATTACTTCTGGAACCATCCCTCCCGACGCTACAAGACTATTGCAGTCGGAGAGAATGGATAATTTCATTAAAGATTTGAAAAAAAACAAAAATTATGATCTTGTATTAATTGACGCCCCTCCAATTATAGGTCTTGCTGACTCTGTACTTGTGGCAGAAAAATCTGATGGTTTAATACTATTAGTGAGTACAGACCAGGTACCCAGAAACTTACCCAAAGAATCTATTAATAGAGTTGCGGATAGTGGAGCATACTTGATAGGTATGATTACTAACGAAACTAAAAAACCCACAGCAGAACTAATAAACAATTACCAATATGGAAGCTATAATTTTTCATACACTTATAACGCTTATATGGATGTAGATGACAATGAAAACAAGCAGATAAAGGAACAAAATAAATTTGAAAAAATAAAAGAATTTTTAAAAAATAAAGTAAGCCCCGTTATTACAAAAATATTTAATTGGTTGGATAAATAATTAATGAGTAGATTTAAATTAGACTGGATTTTAAATAATGAATTAGCAATAGGTCCAGCACCCAAGAAATTATCTCATTTTGAATACTTAAAAAAACAAAATATAAAATCAATAGTAAATTTATGTACTATTAATGAGGCTCCAATATTAGAAGGTGTTGAAGAAGCTTTCCAATTTAAAAGATTTACCTTGCCAGATCATAAGGTAGATCAAGAAATTCTTTTATCTGAAATCCATGAGATTATTTCTATTATTGACATATTCAGTGATTCTGGCCCAGTCTTTGTACATTGTTTTGCAGCCGTAGAAAGATCTCCGCTTATATGCATGGCATGGTTAGTAGTTAAGCATAAATTATCTCCTCAACGAGCTTTGGATTATCTAATGCAAGTTCATCCTAGGACTAATCCCTTGCCATCCCAATTTAAATTACTTTCAGAATTATAAAGATGATTTCATTATCAAATAAAAAATTTTTTTAAACATTTTTAAAAAGATAAGAGTTTTATTATATCTTGTCTATCTTTTCGAACCATAATCAAATTTGGACCAATAAAATTTTCAAGCCTAACTTCATATTCATCATAGAAGATTACACCATTTGGATAAAGCTTACCAATTTTAAATTGACTTGAATAATCTTTAAAGTAATCAAATAAGAAATATTTAGATGACAAATTTGCCAAGCCATATTCAAACTGTATAACATTGATTTTTCTAAAAAACTTGTTAAAACCATTTAATACCTTATTTTCAAAGCCTTCGGTATCAATTTTCAAAAGTGATATTTCATATATCTCTAAATTATCATTTAAAAAAGAATTACCTGTTTTGACATATATCTCAATCGATTTGAAATCTTTTTTAAGGTAATCATTTTGAAAACTTATCATTGAAGATAATGTATCTTTTTCATATAAATTGATGGTTGAAACTCCAACTTTATTACCAAATGCAAAATTATGAGCAATAATTCCCTTATTTTTGGTATTCGATACTAAATATTTAAAAGTATCATAAACAGGTTCAAAAGCATATATTTTAGCCTGTGAAGAAATTTGTCTGGAAAGTATAGAGTAATCTCCCTTATTTGCTCCTATATCAAAAATATAATTTAGATTATTAGACTTGCTTAACTTTTTTAAAAGGAATTTTTCACCATTGGTATTAATATCATAATTCTTATTTTCATAACATTCATGAAAAATTATTGATAATTTATTTAGAAACTTAAAAATTTTAAAATTATATTTTTTTGGTATCTCTACCTGAATAAATATAAATATTTTTCTCCAAACAAATTTAAAAAATTTCATTTACCATTCTTTCCCAAATCAAATAATTTTAAAGTACTAATTTATAAATTATCAAATATCTTCAGTTTACTTAAAATATATTTATATCGATAGGAGCTTAGAAAAGTTGATAATATTTATTTTCATAATTAAATAATTTCAATGGATTAAATAATTATAAAATCATTTATTTTTCAATCAAAAAAATATTTTTTTCAAATATTTTAGTTGTTTAATATTTCTTTTAAACAACTAACAGAATAATTCCATGTAAATAGATCAAAATTATCAAATATCTTTTTCCTTAAAAGGATATATTTACTATACGGGGTTAGTATATTCATAATCCATTCATAAACTTTAGAAGGATTAGGATTTGCTTCAAAAAGCTTACCAAAATCCGACTCAGGTAATGTTGAAGATATTCCACCGACATCATGACAAATGACAGGTACTCCAAGTAACAAACATTCTCTGTTCGATATGCCAAACGCTTCAGCTTTGGAAAAAAGAGTGCCAAAATGCCAAGAAGTAACCTCCTTTATAAAATGTTCTAATTCTAAAGATTTATCTATAAAGCCTATATACTTTAAACATGAGTGATTTGGTAAATTATTTTTCTTAGGACCTACTACTCTTATTTCTAAGGGAACTTCCTTTTTTTTGAAAAATTCAGCCAATTTTATTAAAAATTCTCCTCCTTTTCTATTCCAATCTAATCCAATAAATCCTAGGATTATAGGCTTATTATTTTTAGGATCTAATGGGATATTTAATAATTTCTCTCTCTGAATTTTCCTCAGATCAAGATTCGCACCTCCAGGTACAATAGAAATCTTTTTTTTATTTATTTTATAATCCTTTATTAGAGAAATTTTAGCTGCTTTTGATCTACATATAATATTTTTAGCATTAAAATAATTCAATCTTTCTCTTTTAATTACTTTATCTTTATATAAATCTGATATCAAATTTGACTGATTATATTCATCAAAAATTTGAGTAAGTGTATAGTCAATATAAAAATTTATTTGCCATTGCTTTGGCCATGGATACGACGGAAGTAAAGGGTATATGCTTAAAATTTTAATTTTCTCGTTTTTTTCAGTTTTGAGTTGTTTTATAATTTTTCTGGCGTAAATTTCACTATACTGAAATCCACCTGGTTTCCCAAACTTTATTATTTGTAAAAAATTCCAGAAATATTTCCAGTATTTTAATTTTTTATAATTTAATGTAACGGCATAATCTATTACTCCTTGTCTATTAGCTTCTTTAAAAAGATTAAAAGGTAATCCTCCATGCGTAATATATGATTTTGCGTCTCCATTACAGATCAAATAATTTAAAGGATCGTTTGGCATAAAGATTCTTAAATTAATTACTTTTATTATTATGGCACTCTATAGTATTAATATCTGATATATAATTTATTTAGATTGTTTAATAACTAATAATTGAGAATTTTATTTCTTACAGAATCATTAAGTACCTCTATGGGAGGTCTTGCAACTGGAACTCTTAACTTAGCTTTAGGTTTGGCTAATCATTTTGCTAATGATGAACATAAAATAATAGCTCATGAAAATAATGATAGTAAAAGTTTTGAAGAAGAATATAAATTACCAAAAAATTTATCAATAATTAAACTTAAAAAATTTGGACCAAGAAATTACCCTATTTCATTATCTATGAGAAGGACAATAAATGATTTTAATCCAGACGTTATATATTTAAAGGGACTTTGGAGGCAAACTAGTCTAGAAGCTTACTATTGGAAAAAAAATAACCCTAAAAAAATTTTAATTATTTCTCCTGCAGGAATGCTCCAACCTACTCCATTTAAAAATAAAAAGGCTTTAAAAATAATAAGTATTTTTTTTATTGAAAAAAAATTATTTAAAGTATGCGACCTAGTACAGGCAGTTTCATTACTTGAAAAAAATCATATCCTAAACTACAAATACCAATTCAAAAAAGTTATTTATATACCTGAAGGGTTGCCGAAAATAAAATTTAAAAGTGAAAAGAAAAAGATTTTTTCAAAACAACTAATATCTATTTCTAGAATTGCCCCAATCAAAGGTTTAGAAATTCTTCTTGAAGCATGTAAAAATATTGATTTTAATGATTGGAAAGTCTTTATTTATGGAAACGGTTCTAAAGAATATATTAGAAAGTTAGAAAAAATAATTATAAATAATAAACTAAAAGGAAAAGTCTTCTTAAAAGAAGGATTATTTAGCCTTGAAAAATATAAAGTTTTGAATAAAGCTTCTGCATTCATTCTACCATCTTATTCAGAGTCATTTGGAATAGGTATAGCTGAAGCAATGTCTTTTGGATTACCTGTAATAGCAACTACAAAAACTCCTTGGGAGGTTATACAAACAAAAAAGCTAGGATGGTTTATAAATCCTGAAGTAAAAGAACTAAAAAAATCACTAGAAAAACTCTTTACATCGTCGGAAAAAGAATTATTAAAAATTGGAGAGAGAGCCAAACTAAATGTTACTGAAATATATGATTTAGTTGAGACATCACGTCAAATGAAGAATGAAATTTTATCATTAGCCAAAAAAAAAAATAAATAACTAATTTTTTTAATAAGAGTCTTAAATTTTTTATATAAAGTTTAAGTTAAAAGAAGTATTACTTTAATTGGCAGAAATCAACATCAATCTTTTTTTCTAAAAAAATATTTCTAGATACTCTTTTTAAAAAATCTTTTTGACAAGAAAAAAATTCACTATTTTCTAATTTTTTATTATTAACAACAATTGTTTTAACTCCCTCTTTCTGCATACAAAATTTATATTTTTGTTCATCTGAAATATTTTCTCCATAATAAAAACATCTCTCAAATTTTTGATTAGCAATGAAGGGTTCATCAAAAAATAAATGAGTCATTCCTGATACCTCACTATAAACTGGCATAATTGCAAGTTCTTCGATTTTTTTTGAGTTATAAAAATTATAAGCAGTTTTATTCATACCTTCCTCATAATCATAAATTACATATAATGTTAAAGAGATCGAATATAAAGCTGAAATCAAAAACATTATGAATTGAGAAAAAGTCAATAATAAAAAAGATTTGTTGATAAATTTAGAAAATTTCATATTTCTCAAATTCAATTTTTTAAAACTTAATATTGGTGTTGCAAAATTAATTAGTATCAAAGGAGCCATATAATAATCTGCTCTACCTTGGGCAAAAATTATTAACAAAAAAAATTGAAAAATAACTATATTCAATAATGCATTTTTAGATATTAGATTTTTAAAGAAAACAACTATTGCATTTATGAATAAAAATAAATTAGCAATCCCTAAAACAAATGAAATTTTACCAATACTTTTTGGAATAAAAATCCACAATGGATAAAAACCTTGCCTGTCCCAGCCTCTTAAGGTCTGTTCCCAATCTGATAATTGCTGATCTCCATTATTAAAAATACCCGTTAATAAGGGATAAAAGGGATTATGAATAATAGTATTTCTATAAAAAAATATTGAAGTTAAACATATTAAAGAAAATATTAAAGGTAAAGATATTCCTTTTATTATCTTCCTTATATTTATATTTAAAAATGAATATCTGTAGTAATAAGCTAAATAAATTAATATGGGTAAAGATATTAATAATGCAGAAATTTTGAAAGAAATAGCTATAAAACTTAAGCAAATAATATACGGTATATACTCTTTTTCTTTATTTCTTTCCCACACCAAAAAAGCCAAAGCCAAGGCTGTTTCACTTAGAAAATTATTTTTACCTATTGTAAGCCATTGAATCATTACTGGTGATGAAAGAAAAGTAAAAATAAAAATATTATTAATTTGTCTTTTTAACATATACATGAACACAAAAAATAATGGAATAAATTGTGATGATCTTATAAGCCAGGTCGTTTTTTCTTGTAAGAAAAATATATTTGCAAAGTCTCCAATCCCCATTAATCCTTGGTTAAGATTACCATCTATGAAATGGGAATTTTGAATAAGAAATTTATGTGGATAACCTACATATATATTTGCAGTATCTGAATGATTAATTGGTCCTATGGATAGGATAAATAAAATAATAATTAAAAAAGAAAAAATTCCTAAAGTTATTTTTTGTTTTTTTAAATTTTTTATAATAATAATTTCTTCGGAAAATTGATCACAAAACTTAAAAAGTCGATATCTATATTGCTTTTGTAAATTAAAAATTAAAAATAAAAAAATTAGAATAATATACAATGGTATAAAAGTAAGCTTTAAAGATATAAATAATAGACTTATCAAACCTAATGAGGCATATGCGATAGAAATTGAAGCAGCATAATTAAAATATTTTGAATCTGAATTTTTATTTTCAAATACTATAAAAGGTGCAATTAAAAAAAAAGAAATTATTAGACTGATCATAATCCGAAATTACTTAATTAATATTTACTGAATAAGTTGTATTTTATTATGCACCAAATTGCTCTTATTCCATCTTTCCATCCAATCTTTTTACCCTCCTCATAGGTTCTACCATAATAAGAAATCCCTACTTCGTAAATTCTACATTTCATTCTCGAAACTTTCGCTGTAATTTCTGGCTCAAAACCAAATCTTTTTTCTTTGATAATTATTGCTTTAAGTATTTCAGTTTTGAATGCTTTATAACAAGTTTCCATATCAGTTAAATTAAGATCAGTAAGAATATTACTTAACAATGTAAGGAAACCATTACCTATTCTATGCCAAAAATATACAACCCTATGGGGCTGAGCACCCTGAAATCTACTTCCAAAAACAACATCTGCTTTATTTGATACTATTGGATTTATTATTTGTTCAAACTCAGCTGGATCATATTCTAAATCAGCATCTTGAATTATTGAAATTTCACCAGTAGCAAATTTTATACCTTTAGCTATCGCTGCACCTTTCCCCTGATTTTTTTTATTGAAAATTATTTTTAATGACTTATCTTCCAAAGAATTTAAAAATTCTCTTGTTCCATCTGTCGAAAAATCATCAACGATTATGATCTCTTTTGAGCGTACAGAAGAATTTTTAACTCTTTTTAGGAGTTCATTAATAGTGCCTATTTCGTTATAACAAGGAATAATTACTGAAAGTGTGAAGTTCTCGCTATCTATTAACATTTTTATTAAAAATATATATATAGAAAATTTTCATAAAGATAATTATTTAAAGACATAATTTTTTTGTGAATAATAAGAAATTAAAACCAATAAAGGAAGAATAACACTAGCAGTGAAATTTTTATTAATTCCATAATAAAAAAATAAATCAATTAAGCCAAAATTCAATAGACATAGAATTATTGCTAAAACAAAATATTTTCTAAAAACAAAATTATTTAACTTTTTATATTTAAAAACTTTTTTTCCATATACATAAAAACCAATTATTAGATTAACGAATTGGCTTAATGCAGTTGCGAGTATTGTTGGTATTATTAAAAGTGAAATTTGTAAAATTATATTTGTAATAAGAAAATTTAAAATGCCATAAAAGAGAAATAACCTTTTTTCTCTTTCAATATATATTTTGAGTTTTTTCATATGTACATCTTATATCTATATGATTTTAATGAAAAGACAATACTTAAAAATAAATTTGATTAATTTCTAAAAATTTTATTAATCTTAATAGTTAACAAACTATGCTTTACAAGGACGCCTTAGGTTGTATATGATTCCTCAAAATTATATAAATAAAGAATAGAACTATGATGATTTAATTTATCAATTATGAGCTTTCAAAATATTCAATACATATCTTATTAATATGGGTTTATTATATGTTAAAAATTGGCACCCAGAGTTAATTCCATTCTTAACTCTCGTTACAGGATTTGTAACAATATTCGGGTTGATCAGGATAGGAGAAATTATAAAATTTAATTTGAAAATAGATATTAAAAATTATTGGCAAAGTCTTATAAATCTAATTTTAGGGATATTCACATTCAGTCTCTCAATACAGCTTTTATCATTTTTCAAATTAAATAATCAAATTTCTTTTAGAACATTTTTTATATTGTTGATGATTTTAGGTTTACAAAAAATATATAAGACAAAATTTACCCTACCAAAAGTAAATAGAAAATCATTAATACCAATAATCATTCTAATTTCAATTTTCTTTATAAGGATATTTATTTCTATTATTCCTACAACCAAAATAGATGAATTACATTATCACATGCTTCTACCTTTAAGACTTATAAGTGAGTCAGGGTTGAATTATTATTTGCTTCCTTGGGAAGGTGCAATTTGGCCTCAGATGCATTATCAATTTATTGGGGCTCCTTTTTATACTTTAGGAATTCCGGATACCCCAAATATAATAAGCATTGGGATTTTTATTGTTTTTCTCAAGACTTTATTCGATCTTGTTAATTATCGAATACAAAATAGAGAACTTTCTCTATGGTTTTTAGTTTTTACATCATCAGGTCTCCACAGTCTCGTGGATTTAACTACGAATGCTAGTAATTCTTTATTATTAGTAAGCGGAGCTTCATTATTTCTCATATTATGCGATCCAGAGAAATTTATACCTAGTAAGAATTTAAAATCATTTTCATTAATTTTTGGTCTATTAAGCCTAGGATTAATTACTTCAAAAATATCAATGATGCCTATATTTCTAATCCAAATTTTAATATTTATAAGAATAATTAAAAAAAGTTGGGGATATCCATCAATTTTAAAGTCACTAATATATTTAGCTATTCCATTCTTTATTTTTTATTGCCCTATTATTTTTTATACATGGATTAAAAGTGGTTCACCTTTTGGACCACTACTTTCTTCATTTTTTAATAATAAAGAAGATATAGATCCATTATTTAGAGCTGCAAGTGGTGAGATTGGAAATAGAGGTGGGATTTCGTCTTTTGCATTCCTTGCATTAACAAAATGGTCACCTTTTATATGGATTTCATGGATATTAATGGCTCATAAAGAAATTAAATTAAGAACTAAAATAGTATTTTTTACAGTACTGACTATACAGTCTTTATTAATATTTGATATTCTTCCAGACCTTCCAAGACATTATGGAGGATTGCAATATATAGGCATATTATTAGTATTTATTGAATTACTGCCTAAAATTTTCCAGAAATTTAGAATCATATCTTTATTATTTTTTTTATTTTCAAGTATCCCTTGGTTATGTTTAGATATTTATTATTCATATCCATTAATTTCAAAAGCATTTTTTAATTCTGAAAAATTTAAAGAAGACTACATACCTTTTTATAAAGATTTTCTAAAATTGGACAATTTATTGGAAAAAGATTCTCAATTACTAGTAATCGGTACAAGAATTAATACTTTTCACTCACCAAGAAAAATTTATCATTATCAGAAAAGCGTATCTATTCCAAATTATGGAATTAAGACTAAAGATAAACCCACTTACCTCTTCCTAGTTGGTTATAAAAAAGATATATCACAAAATTTTGGACAACTAATATATAGCAATGAAAATGCTAATCAGTTTTGCTATAGGGTTCCTAAAAAGCTTTGTTCTAAAAATAGACTAGAAGTTTATAAGATTAATAATTTCAAAAACTTGAATGACATATTTTGATTATTAATCCTTAAATTTCCTTATTGTTTTAAGGAATAAATAATCAAAAAATAAAACTAAACTTTCAAACTAAATTAACGAAAAAATAATAAGACAAAAAACTTCAAATAAATGTTATAAAGAGTATTGATACAAAATTTTAGATATGTTTAATAAGAAATTAAGCCTTAAATATTTAAGTCAAATTGAAAAAAATTTAGATTTTCTTAAAAAAAATAAATTTTTAAAAAAATTAAAAAGAAATTTATCATTACTTTTAATTCCTCTATTTGTAATTTATATAGCTTTTTCTCTAAATCGCTCAGAGGTCAATATATTAAATTTCCAAACATTTTCATTTACTTTAATATTTTTATTAAAAGCATTTCTAATATCACCAATTTTTATACTTTCAAAGAGTTCGATATTTCATTTCCTCAAAATATTACTCGGCCAAAAAAGCTCATTAAAAAACTCAATAAAATCAGTATTATTTGCCTCTAGCCTTGATGTTTTTACTCCTGCAAAAATTAATGACTTTGCAAGATTAAAGGGAGAAGAAAACAGGAAATTTGCACTTTACGCTATTTTAATTGAGAGATTACTAGATATATCAACTCTATGTATTTTTTTATTTTTTAAAAATTATATTTTCATTCTAATTTTTATATTTACTGCTTTACTAGTATCATCAAATTTTTTGATTGTATATGGCCATTCAAATAATTCGTTATTTTATAATATAAAGTTAGCTTGTAGTTCAATAATAATTTCATTCTCTCATTGGTTAATTGCTTTTAAATTATTCCAAACATCATTTGAAGTGGTTTTAAACTCTCTAAGATTAAACTCGATTTCAGACATTATGCAAAATATAACTATAAGCAAATTTAGTTTAGTGACAATACTCGGTGTATTGCCAATAAGTATAGGAGGGATTGGAATAAGAGAGGCTGCAGCAATAAAAGTTTTTGAAAAAATTGATCCTTCAGTGGTTTTTGCTTCAGCAATTATATATGGTTTAGCAATTAGTGGATCTCTAAGCCTATTGGGAATACTTTTTGTAAATATCAATAATAAAAAAAATTATTCATAAATAATTATTCTTAGATTTATTTATCTTAATTTTAAATTAAAATTTAATTTATTTTTTTTTCTTAAGGCAGTAATAAAAGAATTTTTTGTTTTTTCATCTATTAAAGATTGTTTTAAATTAAGATCAGAAACTCTAGAAAATCTGGATTGAGGAACATATCTATCACTAATATTTGATCCAACTTGCAAATCAATAGTTTTTGCTGATTTATTAGAGAAAATATTTATGTCTAAAATCAAAGTATTAAGATCTAAAGAAGCCTCCAACCTATATAATTTTTTATTTCTTGAGAACATTAGTATTTTTCTTATAAATCTCTTCAATAAATTAGATGCCTTTGTTGATCTTGAGCAAAATAATAAAAGAAATCTAAAAATCAAATTTTTTATTAAATTAAAAGAATTTTCTGTTGGTACTTTCCCAAAATATCCTTCAACTTTTAACAAATTTTTTTCTTTTTTGAATTTTGTTTTTTTTTGAGATATTTTGACTTGTATATAATCCACTTCTATCAAGAATTCTTATTCCAGTAAATGATAATCTATCGTATTCATAAGTATCATTTTTCTTTGAGTAAAAATCAATTACAAATTTTTTTGCAAGATTTACTGTCAAGAAGAAATCTGAATTATTTTGATGATATATCCCTGCTTTATGTAAATAAACTTTATTCTCTTTCTGCATTTTAAATTCACCATCAAGATTAGCTTTTCCTATTTGGAACAACCTATCTGTAACTAAATATTCTTCAACCCTATAGTGTAGGTACCTGTCTGACATGATATCTGGTAAAACATTATTTCCAGTTTCTAATGAAAATCTGCTAAATTTTGCCAAGTAATCAATATTAATATCAATACTTGAGAGCAACTCAAAGCCAAAAGGATATAGATGCATAGTATTTCTTGATCCTATAGGTCCAGCAAAACAACCATCTGGGTAACAGAACATTTTCAAGGTCTTTGAGTAAATTTTAACTAAATCTAAAATCTCCTTATTTTGTATTACATTTAAGGTCTTAGATAAAAATGAACAACTAGCTGATAAATAACCTGGATCTATTCCATCATATTCAAGACTCCAACCTTCATCGTAAAAATTATATTTTAAATAATTTTCAAAAGCTACCAAAGATTTTTTATATACCCATTGATCATCAAGTATTTCATATGATTTAATCAAAGCTAAATATGCCATAGCATGATGATTAGCTAAATCATCACCTTCTTTATCTCCTAAAGATATATAAGATGCTGCTTTTCTAACAGTTAAAAAAATTTTTTCTTTTTCTTTATTACTAAATCTATCTTTGATAAGTTTATAACCTTCAATATTTGAATAAAGCGTAAAAGCAGTAGGTCCTACCCAACCCCTTTCATATGGATAAAACTCGTCAAAAGAGCCATCCTTATGTTGAGTTTTCATCCAAAAAAGAATCGAAGCTTTTGCTATATCTCCAAAAAAATCCCGTTCTTTAATACTAAAATATTTATGTACTGAAGCCAAAGCAAATGAATGTGAGCTGAAATTTCTTACTGAATCTGGAAAGTCAGATGTTTTATAAAGCCAATAATCTCTATGAGAACAACCATATGTAGAGGATAGCTTATCAGTATTTGTTAAAGTAAGAATTCTTTGAAGACCGCTTAATGAATATTTGAAGTAGGGGGAAGTCAATCCTTTCCTATTTTGATCCATTGTAGAAATTTATACATTTACAGAGTGCTCCAAAAGACAAAATTTGAAGACCGCTGCAAAATAATATTACACTAGAGGCAGCTCCAATAGGTATTCCACAAAATCTTAAAATTAATAAGATTAATGATAAAAATATTAATAACAAAGATAGTGGGAAAAATATTCTCATTCCATCACTTAAAATCACTAATTTTAAGATTAGATTTAAGAATCTTAATGTATCTTTTATTGGTGAGATAGATGACTTTCCTTTTCTAACTCTATAATCAGTCGAATGATATATGATTTCATAATTACTCATTGCAGCTAATATTGTTAAAGTACTAGTCATTGAAAATCTATTTGGCATCAATTTTTTATGTTTTAAATAAAATTTTTTCTTAAATATTCTTAGGCCTGAGTTTAAATCACGAATATTATAAGAGCACAGATATGAAGCTAACTTTCTCAAGAAATATTTTGCAGGACGTCTTATTAGTGGGATTCTAGCATTTCTTCCTTCTCTAGATGCGACTACCATGGAGGAATTGTTATCCTCATAAATTTTAATCATCTTAGTAAGGTTATTAGCTGGATAGGTATTATCCGAATCAGTAATAATAATATTTTTATATTTTGAGTTAGATATACCTGTCGAGATTGCACTGCCATAACCTCTATTTTTAAGATGCTCAATTAAGGTAAATTTAAAATTTATTTTTTTTATAAATTCTCTGGCCTTAATTCTACTCCCATCATCTACAACGATTATCTCATAATTACATTTAATCTTATCTAATTCATCAATATATTCACTTAAAGTAAAAAATAAATTATCGCCTTCTTCAAAATAAGGAATTATTAATGAATAACCAATATTTTTGTTCATAGATTTTAATTTTGAAATTTAAAACTCTAATTTTTGAAGAGATGAGTTGAGTATTATAGTTAATTTTGAATAATTAAATGTATCTCTTATGATTGTCTTAAAAAAGTAATAAAAATTAAATGATCAAGAAGAGATAAATAAAACAATCTTAATTATAAGAATAGTTCCGTCTTTCAAGTAAATCATATTAAAGAATTATCCTAATGCTAGTTTATAAAAAAAATTAACTTAATACATACTTAGTATTCAATTTATTAATGGAAGTTTTTTAATTGACTTAATTAAGTCTAAGATGATCAAAATATATAATAAATTTTAATGGATTCAATTTCATATTGTCCTATATGTTCATCAAATAATTCAAGAAGATTATGGACAGCATCTAATTCTGATCAGGCTTCTCACTTTTTAAGTCCTCTTGAAAATAGTAAAAAATATGAGCTACTTAAAAAACATATAAAATATCTACAAAAATCACCATTTATTAATGTAAAAAAATGCTTAGATTGCAGTTTCATATATAGTGATCCCTATATTGGGGGTGATAAAATATTCTATGATCTTATTTTTTCTAAAACTAATAAATATCCACAAAATAGATGGGAATTTCAAAAAAGTATCGATGTTATAAATAATTCTTGCTTGGTAAATCCCAAAATTCTTGAAATCGGATCTGGTGATGGTGCCTTTATAAGGAAATTAATAAAAAAAAGATTAACACTCAAAAGTAACATCACTTCAATTGAGTATTCCGAATATGGAAAATCAAGAATTGAGAAAATGGGTATACAATGCTTATCGATAGATATAAAAGTGGATAAAAATAAGCTTCCATATGAAAAGTATGATTTTATATGTCTTTTTCAAGTATTGGAACATATGGATGATATTCATAAATTAATAAATATTTTGAAAAACATATTAACTAATAAAGGAGAAATCTTAATAGCTGTTCCAAATGAAAAAATAATTGATTTTAATGAACAAAATAAAGCCTTATTAGATATGCCCCCAAATCATATAGGTAGATGGTCAAAATCATCATTTATAAAATTTTGTGAGATAAATAAAATTAAGCTTATTGAAAATAACGTTGAGCCTTTTTCACTAAAAAGATTTTTATTAATGTTTTTTTCTTATCGTTTCTTAAGAAAGGCACAGAATGTTAACTCAATTGCAGCCTATATAAAATACAAAATGAATAAAAAATTAGTCTGGATTTGCACAAGACTCTATATAATAATTGATTTAATTAGTTCACCTCACATTTTATTAAAGATATATATTTCTGGAAGCAATTTGGGTGGAGAAACACAATTTTCTAGACTAAGTAAATGAGATATTTTAAGACATCAACTTTTTGCAAAATCAAATTTATTTATAATTTCCCACTTATTAATGCTTTCATCGACTTTTGCAATTAATAAATTACTTAAGTTAAATGAAATAACTAAATTTGGTAATTTTTTGATTAATTTCTTTTTCAAAATTAAATCATGATTTCCATAAGCCAAACTAATATGAGGTTCAAAATGCCTATCAATAGGAAATTTCTTCAAGGCAAACAAATTACCTCTTAATTGATTAATTTTTGAGGAATTTTTTATCGAAATATAAAAGGATTGATATTTTTCATTTTTACATTTATAACCAATTACATCTAACCTTAACGGGGGATTATTTTTACAATATAATTTAATAGACTCTAAAAATTCTATATCCATTTCGCTATACGGTCCTGCAATTGTTATGTGGTTAGAAAAATATGGCGACTCGAAAATATTATTTACCTTATCTTTTATAGAATTCAAATATATATTTTCCTCTTGATTGAAACCTCCCCAAATCCAAAATCCTTTTGATAATCTCAATTTAAAACAAATTACCTTTTTAAGTTTAATGTTTTTAAAAATAAATTTAAAGTTTTAATATTAAATAATTTTATCATTCTTTATAAACTTCGATAAGATATGCGTAAATACTTGAACCACCATTATAAATATTATTATTTTGTTCAATATCAAATCTTCTCAAAGATTCAATCTTATCGATCACCCTTATTTTATCAGTTTTCATAACACAGCCTTTTGAATTCTGTATAAGAATATCTTTTAAATACTCATTATTGAGAAATTTTTTAGCAAAATCTCTATGACTAAATATAAAGAATTTTGATTTATTGATATCTATCTTTGAATCACAAGTTTTAAAATTAAAAGCTCTATATTCTTTTGATCCATGAGAAGGGAAAAATGAATAGGGAAGATTAATATGAAAATCTGCATTTTTTGCAAGATTTATAAGTTTTACTCTGTCGGCATTACTGTATTGAATAACATCATGAGAATTGCTTAGACCAATTAAATAAAATAAATATAAACATAGAGATAAATTGATTAAATTAAACGATAATCTTCTTTTAAATCTTTGTTCAAAAAAAACAAATATTCTTACCAAGGAAATTATAAAAATAACCCAAATATAAGGATATAAATAAATTGTATGTCTTGTAGGCGCGTAAATGAATTTATCTAAGCCAGATAGAGTTATTGTGGTTAGAAATACGAATATAGTATTAAAAAAAAATAAATTTAAATATTTATTTGATCTAAAATATATATAAAAACTAATTATGACAAAAATAGATAGTAATTTAGATATAGAATCTTGAAAAATTCTAAAGGGATATAAAGATAATCCTATTATTGAGGAAGTATTATTTAAAGATTTAATCAGCCATGATTTCAGATCATTCTCTGAAAAGTTTAAATCATATAAATTATCAATTCCTGTCGACCAAGTTCCAGCTTTTGTATCAGTTGCTAATAAAACAAAAAATTTATAAGAATAAGAAAAAACCAGGAATAAAAATAGAAGAAGAAAAATAAAAAGAAACTTTTTTTGAATACTTGAAAAAACCTGTTTAATTAAAAAAATAAACTTTTTAAAGTTGACAAAAGAAATATCTTTAAGCAAAAATTTCTTATTAATAATTTTCTTAAAAAATGCTATAAAAAAAGCCAGAAATATTATGGTTGACTGAAAACTAAAAAAAAGACTTAAAAAACAAAAAAATAGAAAATAAGCTAAAGGAATTTTAAAAATATTATTTTCGAAAGTTTTATTTTTCTCAAAATAATTATATTTCTGAGGAAATAAAAGAAGTAAGAAAGATATCGAAGTTATTGCTGACAAATTATATGGCATATAGCTTGAAGCATGAAACATTATTTCAGGATTAAAGCAATTTAAAGAAACAGATAAAATTTCAATAAAATATTTAACCTTTTTTATTTGATAACTTTTATATTGAAAAATATAAGTATAAAAATTAAGACATAAGCATGTTGTTAAATATCCCGTAATTAGCGAGGATAAAAATCCTTGTAGCATTAAAATATTTCTTGCTTGGTTTAAACCTATTTTTGCAAAGGGGAAAGATATAAGTTGCCAAATTGTCCATATAGGTGGATATGAGCCCCATCCTGCCACAAGTCTATCTTTTATAAATAATTCCCAAGATTTAAAAGAAAAATCATTTGTTATATATTCATGTATAGGACCGAAATCATCAAAATGTCTCCAAGAAATAGGCCCTAATATAATCCAAACAAAAAGTCCTATTAATGAGAAAACCCAAAATAAATTTGAAGGTATCCACAAGTAAAAATTTTTTAAATTAGTGTTTAATTTAAGATCTAAATTAAAATTCATATCTTTCTCTATTTTTACTTATTTGAATTATGGAAAATAAAAAAACTCCACGGATCATTTTATTTAAATATATCGAAATTATATATTTATTTATATAAAAACTTATAAATAAAAGATTTGCCATTAATATAAATATAATCAATATTAAATTCAAATATCTTAAATTTGGAAATCCCAATTTCATTAGTTGAAATAACAGAAAAAGTGGGGAAAGATATTAACTTAGTGCAAGGTCCTGGAGGAAATATTTCATACAAAAATGAAAATTTTATGCTTATCAAAGCTTCTGGAATGAAAATGTCAGATGTAAAACAAAAAAATATTTTTGTTAAAACCAATCATAGAAGAATAGCTAATGAGATAGAAAATGATAATTATGATCCTACAAAAACATATACAACAAATAATGACTGTATAAACCCCTCAATAGAAACAAGTATGCATGCTTTAATGCCTCATAAGTATGTTTTACATGTTCATTGCGTAAATACATTAAGTTGGATAGTGCAAGAAAATTATCTTGAAAAAATTGCTTGTCTTTTAAAAGGTGAGAATTGGGGTTCAGTACCATACAAAAAACCTGGAGTTTTTTTAGCAAAAGAAATTAAAAAAGAAATAAAAGAAAGAAAATTAGACATAATTCTTTTATCGAATCATGGTCTGCTTGTTGGCGCTAATACTTCAGAAAAAGTATATGAAATTACAAAAAGAATTTCGGAAAAACTTTATGTCGGTCAATTAAAAAATAATCAAGTTAATTTCAGTGAATTTGATGAATATTTGTTATCCAAAGAATATAAATTACCAAAATTTAACTATGTACATAATATTGCATTTTCAAGATTCCATTATCTAATTGCTTCTCAAGGTGACTTATTCCCTGATCAGATTGTATTTTTAAAAAACGGGGTATCTATAATTAAGAATATATGTGACTTTAAAAATATTGAGAAATTAAGTAATAATAAAAGGCCAGTTTTATTAATCCCTGATAAAGGAATATTGGTGCCTAAAAATTTTAAAGAAGTAAATGAAAATATACTTTTAGGTTTATCCATGGTTATTTCGAGAATTCCCAATAATGCATCAATAAAATACTTAACAAAAAATGATAGATATGAAATCCTTAATTGGGATCTTGAAAAGCATCGTCTAAAAATTAATAGTTAGTAATTATGAAATTACAATTAATAATTCCGATGTCAGGAGTAGGGCAAAGATTTAGAGATGCAGGTTACTCCATACCAAAATATCTAATTAAGGTAAAAGGAAAGGAAATAATAAACCATGTAGTTAACATGTTTGAAGAAATAGAAAACATAATTTTTATTTGTAATGAGGATCATTTAAAAGATGAAAATTTAAAGCTTAAGGAAATTCTTAATAATCTTCATTCAAACACTAAAATAATATCTGTAAGTCCGCATAAGAGAGGTCCAATTCATGCTGTTTTAGAAGCAGAATCTTCAATTAATCTCTCTAAACCTACAATTGTTAACTATTGTGATTTTAACTCACTTTTTAATACATCTAAATTTTTAGATTTCATTGAAAAAGATAAGCCTGAAGGGTGCGTTTTTACATATACAGGTTTTCATCCGCATATGTTAGATAATACTAATTATGCCTATGTAAAAAAATCTAATAATTTAGTTATTGATATTCAAGAGAAAAAACCTTTTACTAAAGACCCAATGGCAGAGGAAGCATCTAGTGGAACATATTACTTTAAATCAGCTGAATTAATGATTAAGTATTTCAAAAAAACTGTAGCCTTAGATTTTAATATTAAAGGAGAATATTATGTTTCATTAGCATATAAACCCATGATTAATGATGGGTTAAAAATAAAAACTTTTCTTATTGATTATTTTATGCAGTGGGGTACACCATTAGATCTTGAGGAATTTAATTGGTATAAAGAAATCTTTGATATTTTAAATAACCCAAACGAAAAATCAGATATTACTAATGAGGGCTGTTTAATGATGCCTATGGCAGGAAACGGATCTAGATTTATAAAAAAAGGCTATAAAATACCTAAACCTTTTATTCCAGTTTCAGGGGAAGAAATGTATTTGAAAGCAATAAAAGATTTACCAAAAATGGAAATGATAAAAATTATTACAAGAGACAAAATCATTAAAAATAATAAAAAATTTTTGAATAGGGGAAAAGATAATATTGATCCTCACACAAAAATTTTAGAGGCTCCTACTGAGGGGCAAGCTTGTAGTTGCTTAAAAGGTATGGAGGATAATGATATAAATTTAGAAAAACCACTTTTAATAAGTGCGTGTGATATGGGAATTATTTATGATCAAGATAAATATCAGAAAATATTAAAATCAAATGAAATTGATATTTTAATTTGGGGATGTAAAAAATTCCCTGGAGCACGAAAAAATCCTGATATGTATAGCTGGATTTATAAGAAAGAAAAACTTATTTCAAATATTTCAGTAAAAAAGAATCTCAAAAGTCCATCAAAAGATAATGTTCTTATTGGTACTTTTACATTTAAGAAAGCTAGATATTTTCTTGATTCGGCAAAAAATTGTTTAGAAAGTGGAAAAAAAATAAATGGAGAATTTTATGTCGATGATGTAATAAATTATTCAATTAAATTGGGCCTTAGAGTTGCATTATTTGAAGTTAATTACTTCATATGTTGGGGAACACCTGAGGAATTAGAAACTTTTAATTATTGGAAAGCTTGTTTTGGGCAATGGAATAAGACTAAAAAAAGGATATGTAAATAAGATTTTTACCTCTTTGAATGAAATTTATTGGAAATCAAAATTTTATAAAGTTTCAATTCAAAAATGGGTTAGAGGGAATATCCTAAGTCTTTTATAAATTTATTTTTGCTATGTTTTAATGTATTAATTAGAAGTATTTTTGTAAGTAATTGTTTATGGATTTTTCATTAGTAATTCCATGTTTTAATGAAGAGGGTACCATAAAGTTGATCCTTGAAAAAACAAAAAATCCATTTATAGAAAATAATATTGAATTAATACTCGTAAATAATGGTTCTACAGATAACACAAGAAATATTCTTAATGATCTAATAAAGAACTATCCCCATGCAAAATGTATAAATTTAGATAATAATATCGGATATGGTGGCGGTATATTAAAAGGTTTAAGTCAATGCAAAGGGGATATTATTGGATGGACCCATGCAGATCTTCAGACTGATCCAGTAGATTGTATTAGAGCTTTTAAAAATTTTTCAAATAAAAATAAAAATCAAAAGATTTTTATTAAGGGTAATAGGAAGAATAGACCTTTGTATGATCAATTTTATACTCTAGGGATGAGTATATTTGAAACTGTTTTATTAAAAAAATTAATTTATGATATTAATGCGCAACCAACAATTTTCCCAAAAGAATTTTATAAAAGCTGGGTAAATCCTCCTAAAGATTTTTCTTTAGATTTATATGCATATTACTTAGCCAAAGTAAATGATTATGAAATTCAAAGGATTAAAGTTGAATTTCATGAGCGAATTTCAGGATTATCAAAATGGAATACAAATTTTTTTTCAAAGCTCATTTTCATATTGCGAACCATTAAATTTAGTCTTAAATTAAAGTTTGATAAAGTTATCTAAAATAATTGGAAATAATTGCCCATAGAATAAATACTATTCATCAATTACAAAATCTGAAAACTAATTTAGGGGCTGAAGTTGATATAAGATCTAATAATAATGAATTAGTTATTGGACATGATCCATTTGAAAAATTCTTGAACTTTAATGATTGGTTATCTCAATATAGGCACAAAACTTTAATATTAAATGTAAAAGAGCAAGGCCTAGAAGAAATTTTGATATCAAAGATGAAAATTTATAACATTAAAAACTTCTTCATCCTTGATCAAGGTTTTCCTTATTTGATAAAAACTTTAAACACAGGAGAAAAAAGATGTTCTGTAAGACTATCTGAATATGAATCGATTAATACTGTTTTATCTTTAAAAGGGAAAATAGATTGGGTATGGATAGACTTTTTTAATAAATTTCCATTAACTATAGAAAAATATCAAATTTTAAAGGAAAATAGATTTAAGATATGTATAGTATCGCCTGAATTGCAAGGACATAATCATTCAATATGCGTAGATTTAAAAAATTATATTCAACAAAATAAAATGTTATTTGATGCAGTATGTACTAAAAAGATAGATTTTTGGGAAAAATGTTAAAAACAAAAAATATACAATTAATATTTTTTATTTCTTTGATGCTAAAACTTAGTTTTATAACTTTATTTGAACCAAGTATTCAGGAAATTTGGTTTATTGATTTTATAAAAAATTCATTACAGCATCCTAGTATTGATCCATGGTCAAATTATTTATCTAATATTGGAGACCCATTAGGTTTTCCTTATGGCCCAATAATGTATTTAATTTTTTTACCTTTAACATCTATTTTTTATTTTTTAGGAATCCCATTTGGTCTTGCAGATCAATTTCTAGGAATTGGATTTAGATCAAATTTACTCATTTTTGATTTTATTTCTTTATTAATCTTATCTAAAATTTTAAAAAATAAAAAAAAGGAAATAGTTTTCTTTTATTGGTTATCTCCACTAATTTTCTACGTAAGTTATATATATGGTCAGTTAGATATTATTCCAACAACAATAGTTCTATTAGCCTATTATCTGCTATACAAAAATAATTTTAAAATTAGTGGATATTTTTTTGGTTTAGCAGTTGCAACAAAATTGAGTTTTGCTTTAATAATTCCTTTCCCAATAATATATCTTTGGCAGAATAAGAGGCTATCTTCTGGTTTTAAACCTTTTATAAAATCTCTTTCAGCAATATTAATTATCTTTGTTGTAACTCCAATTATTTCTAGTGGCTATCGAGAAATGGTTTTATCTACTCCAGAAAAAGAATCGCTACTATGGTTTAATTTTTCTTTAACTGATAACTTACAAATATTTTTATTACCTTTAACATTTTTTATCTTAATTTATTCAATGTGGAGAATTAAAAGGTCAAATTTCACTTTATTAATATCAATGACAGGTTTAGCTTTTTTAATTTCTACATTGATGATGCCCCCTTCACCAGGTTGGTATCTTTGGGCACTACCTTTTCTAATCATTTATCAAATTAAAACTGATATTAATGGCAAATTACTAATATCCCTATTTACTATTTTACCTATTTTGATAATTTTCCCAAATGATGCTTTTTCCAAAATAACTTTTCTGGATAATATCCTTATTTACAATACAACGATAATAAATAGTATAAGTCAAAATCTAATTTATACTTTCTTCATAAGTTTGGGGGTATTAATTGCTATAAGACTATACAGAGAAACAATCCAAAATAATGATTACTACAAATTAAAAAGAAAAGCTTTTACTATAGGAATAGCGGGAGGTCCTTCTAGCGGAAAAAATACTTTAACAAAATCAATTATTGATTTAATTGGAAATCATTCTTTTATAACTATTAAAGAAACTGACTACTTAAAATGGACAGGATGTACAAAAGAGTCTAAAAATAATAAAATTCTAAATATAAATTCTAATGATCTTTTGAAGTTAAATTCTGACTTAGAATTAATTTTAGATAAAGACACTATAAATAGAAAAGAAATAAATAACTCACTTACAAAATATCAAAATATTTACGCACTAGATAAAGACTTTATTTTAGTAAATGGATACCATATTTTTCTTCCTGATGCATTAAATAAACTTTTTAATATAAAAATTTATTTAGATCCAGAAAAAGAACTTAATGAGAATTGGTTTAAAAATAAAATTGAGTTTAATAAAGATTATAAAGATCCTAAAATTTCAAATGACATTAAAAAATTCTTTGATTTATACTCTCAACAAAAACAATTATCTGACATAATCTTTTCATTTTCATATATCAATAAAGACACTTTATCTTATAAAACAATCAAGAAATTACCTCTAAAACTGGATGTCTATCTGAAGGATGGAATTTATGCAGAAAATTTGTCAAAAGCATTAATTTCTATATGTGGAGTTAAATTAAATTTAAATATTTCAAGTACAAATTTCTCTGCAAAGTTATCAATAGAAGGAGATGTTTGGGCAGATGATATTCAATTGGTTGCAAATCGATTAATACCTAATTTAGATGAAATTATAGATTCTGAGCCAAAATGGCAATCCAACATTATTGGACTAATGCAATTAATAACTTTGATGCAAATAGCTTATGTTTTTAAATACAAGATAAAAAACTAATATGTCTCTAAAAATAATTAACCCAGAAAAGTTTACTAGTATGCCAAGGGCTATAATATTTGATACAGACAATACTTTATATTCTTATGCGCCTGCCCACGATTTGGCATTAAAATCTGTTTTTTCAAAAGCAGAAATCTTACTAGATCTTAAAAAGAATTTATTTGAAGAAAAATTCAAAGAAGCGAGGACTGAAGTTAAGGAAAGGATAATTAATCAAGCAAGCTCGCATAGTAGATTACTTTATATTCAAAGAACTATAGAATTACTGGGATTTAAAACTCAACTTTTATTAACTCTTGACTTGGAACAAACATACTGGCGAACATTTCTACAATCCTGTAATCTATTTTCTAACGTGAGAGAATTACTGACAAAATTAAATGCTTTAGAAATTAAAACTGCAATAGTCACAGATCTTACTTCTCAAATACAGTTTAGAAAGATTATATTTTTTGGACTTGAACAGTATTTTGACTTTGTTGTAACTTCTGAAGAGGCAGGAGTCGACAAGCCAAATAAAGCACCTTTTGAATTGGCTCTTAAAAAATTAGATTTGTCAGCGAAAGAATGCTGGATGATAGGAGATAATATTAATGCAGATATACTTGGTGGGAATAATTGTGGACTTATAACTCTACATAAATATGAATCAAGAAAAGATCTTAAATATAAAAATATTATGCCAGATGCCAGCTTTGATAACTTTGAAGCAATAATTAATTTAATAAAAAAAATTGAATCTGAAAAAAACAATTAATTTTATATTAAATTAGTTTGCCAAAAAAGGAATTGTATTAAGTTCCTTTTAATAGATCATATTGTAAATCCTCTAAATTTAAAAATATATCGATTATTATTTAAATGAAATTTGAAAAAATTTCATCAACAAAATATTCCTAGAAATTGGACGAAATATCTAAGAAAAATGTCTTATAAAAAATTTTTTTTATATTATTTTAATTAATTAAAATTATTTATATATTATAGAAATTTAAGAATCTTAAGTTGTAAAATTTTCTCTTTAAAGAACTATTTCCAATCTGTCTTAGAATTTCAGAATATTCAAAATCTCTTAAAAATTTAAGAAAATGGTTTAGATTAAGAAAGTTGCTTTTAAATATAATCAAATGAAGAACTTATTGGACTGAACCTTATACTAATAAAAAAATTAAATTAACAAAATAAAAATATTTTAATTAATTACTTATTTACTAAATTAAAATATAAAAATTCTATTCTATTCGATTTTTTTATATATCAGATGAAAAATAAATATCAATCTAAAACAAATATCAAGAAAATTTATTTGTATAATTTTGGATTATTATTTTTATTTTTGTTATTACTAGAGTTTTTTTCTGGGTACCTAATAGCTTTTAATAGAAAGCCAAATTCTCAATTAATATTTATGAGTCAAATCATAAAGAATAAACTTGTAAAAAAGGTTAATCCTACTATTAAATTAATTGGAAAATTAAAAAACCTTGGTAAAGATGTTTATCCTAATTATTTATACGATTCTCAATTACATCACCCAGATAATAAATATTGGATTAATAGCCCAATAAATTCAAATATTGTTCATTGTGACGAAGGGGATGGTCTTATAAATTGGGAGACTAATAATTTTGGTTATAGAAAAGTTGGAGGTATTGAAAATCCAAATAATTTCGAACTCTTATTCTTAGGAGATAGTTTTACTGAAGGTGCCTGTGTCAGAAATAATATTACTATTCCAGAAAAACTTTCAACTTTGGAGGGTATTGATTTATCTAAAGTGATTAATCTTGGAAGAGGAGGAACTGGTCCATTGTTCCAATACGCAATATTAAAGGAATTTATAAATATTAAAAGTAAAAATTTAATATCAATTGAAGAAAAAGCGAAGCTTATATGGATTATTTATGGAAATGATTTAAGAAATCTTAGAGAAGAAAAAACTTCAAAATTAGTAAGATATCTTGAGGATGATTTTTCTCAAAATTATTTTTTAACTAAAGATAAAAATTCTACTGCCCAAACAAATTTTTTAAATGATATTTACAACAAATCTGTTAGAAAAAGAGATACTCATTCTTTTTTGATTAAAGGGCATGGATATGGAGAGACTCTTGTCGATAAGGCATCAGCTAAAGAAGAAGTTAAATTATTTAATCAAATATTTGAGAAATTTATTTCTATATCAAAAGAAAATGATATTAATTTAATTGTTGTTACTCTTGAAGATCATCCTTGGGAAGATCCCAATATTGAAAATGTTTTAATGAATAATGTTCAGGATAACTGCTCAGAATATAGCATTAAGTGCATAAGAATTAAATTTGACGAGGTAAAAGGGGAGCTCAGACCACATTTTGATGAAGAAGGTTACATTCATGTTTCCGAAATATTACATAAGCAACTATTCTTTTAAAAAAAAACTTTCATGTGTTTTTTAAAAGAATAAATTGGATATTATCTTCTCTTAAAGGATTTATTTTAAAAAGTAATAGGAAATAGAAATTATTAATTAACTTGAAAAAAAAATCTATTTTATAAATTATTGCTAAAAATAAATCTCTCGAATAAATTGATTGATTTAAATATCGACAAGATTCCTATTGAATAAATTATTGCGTAATATAATTTGATATTCAATCTTAAAGATAAATCAGTTAAAAATCTGGAAAGTAAGCATTTATTTAATCTATTGCTATGAACTAGTAATTAAAGTGGAGCCAAGCGGACTCGAACCGCTGACCCCCTGCATGCCATGCAGGTGCTCTACCAGCTGAGCTATGGCCCCAATTCATAAAACGTCTTGCATATCAATCTATTTAAAGATTTCTTTCTTAACGTTCGTAACTCTTATATTACTTTATAGGGTTTTATAATTTAAATTTTCACCCTAAAATACATCTTGAGGTTTATAAAATTTATCATAACTTTTAAATAATTCCTTAACAGTTAATCAGCTACTTTTAAAATATTAGGCTGCTATGGATGCAATTTAAATAATATTCCTTAGATGCCTCTATAAGGAAAGAAAAGAAAATTATTAAATATTAAATTTTTAACTTAGTAAATCCTACTAGATGAAAAGGATATTCTTTTTTAATATATTTCCTTTTCATATTGAAAAAAGTTTTTTTTAGGAACTTTTTAAAAAATAAAGTTAATTCATTAATAAAAAATTGCTTTTTTGGTAAGGGATGCATTTCTGGGAATGAGTCGAAAAATAGTTTTTTGTAACCAGTTGAATGCAATAAGATATTAAGACTTTCGCGCGTGAAAAAATGAATATGCGTTGGATTTTGGTATGCATTTGTTGCAGATGCATCATGATAACCAGGGGGGGTTGATAAGAATAGAAGGCTATTTTTGTCCAAGACGCTCTTTAGATTTAGTAGTATTTCTCTTGGATTTTTTAAATGTTCAATAACTTCGATCATAAAAATAAGATCAATCTTCTCATCTATTTCTCCTAAATTAGTTATTGGGATGAGATTCCAGTCTGGATAAAATTTTCTGCAATTTTCATTTGCTTCTAAGCAATATATTTTTGCTTTTTCTCCCAAAGTTGTTTTGAATGTTCTAGAAATATGAGCACAACCTGAACCAAAATCAAGAAATTTATATTTTTTTCTTCTAGATATTTTCTTGAGAAATAATTTTAAAAGTCTTTTATTTCTCTCTCCATATTTTTTAAGATTCTCATCAGATTCTATTGTTAAATCATTTTTTCTTATATGGATCCCTTGCCCTTCTTCAGGATTAGGTAACCAATAATGACCACATTTCTTATTTCTGCATCTATAAATTCTATAATTATTTTCTGAAACAAAAGAAAATTCTCCATGATCAAAACATATAGGACATATTGCCTTTTCCATAAAGAAACGTTAATTAATCAAAAATATAACATGAGGCGAAGAATATTTAAGACTTATCAACTTACTTAATGCAGTAAATCTTTTAATTTATTTTCATATATAGTTTTGGCTAGATTTAAATTAATTTAGTAATAATTAGAGATATATTTAATATATTTAAAATTCATAAATAACCGAGAGTTAAATTTTTTTAAAAATACTGTTATTTCAAGAATATTGATTATTTGATTTATTTAAAAACATTTAAAAATTTGTACAAAGTAAACTAAGTTTTTTTACATAAGAAAAAATATAATTATTAGCTATTACTAAAAAATATATTTTTATTATCATCACCTTTTGGGGGTATGATCCTTTTAAAATTAAATTTTGAAAGTTTTTTTGAAATTGAAAGAAAGCTTTCCTCAGAATACTCTATACATATAATTATTGGTAAGCTTAATGAAAGCAATTGATTTGCACCCTCCAAAACAAATTCTTCATATCCTTCAACGTCAATTTTTATTAGTAAATTTGATGGACTAATCTCAAAAATATAGGGTAATAGTTCATCTAATTTAATTGATAGAGTCTTAACAAAACCATCTCTTTTTGCAGTAGCAACACCTTCTTCAGAATTAAGATTTATAGGATAGTTTGTTAATGCTTCTTTAAGGTTTGTGCAAGTAATAAATTGACTATTATTAGAAGCTGCTATTTGTAGAGGAATTATATTTTCAAAATTGTTTATATTTATATTTTTAACGCATCTTAAAAAGGAAGATGGGATTGGCTCAAAAGCAATTCCGAGTTTAATTTTTTTTGCAAGCAAACATGAAATAACCCCAATATTTGCCCCTATATCGAGAAAAAGTGTATTTTCATTACCTAATTCTAAAAGATTAATCATTACTTTTTCCCAATCATCTCTCAATATTTTCCTTAATTGGAAATTGTTTTTACATACTAGAAAATTTATATTATCTTTTTTTACTTTTATCTCACTAAAAAATTTAAAAAGTAGAAATTCACTTATTTTTCTAAAACTTTTTGATATGCGAAATTTTTTTAGAAAACTTTTAGTTGCGCGGTTGTGTTTATTCAATATTTAATTAGAAATTTTTTAATCACTGTAGTTTTGAAAGACTACATAGATGAATAATTCTTTAATTGATTATAACTTGTCAAGAAATATAATCATCTTATAGAGATATTATGACTTATAAAAACTCAAATTATCTAAATCTAAACATTTAATTAAAACTAAAACTCCCTATCAAAACAATTTTATAAATTACTTTATATTCATTTTTTAATCTTCTTTTAAGTCATAAATTTATTATTAATTAAATTATTTAAGAAAAAAATGTATTTAAGACTTAAATAATTAAAAAATAATATCTATTGATATCATATTTAAAGTAAAAAATTTAAACCCAATAATTATTTCTATTGACAAGAAGGTGCGTAAATGTAACTTTAAAATATATAAATACTTTTCATGAAAGAAATAAACAAAAAGTATGCTGAAATAATGCATCAAGCTGAAAACTCATTAGGAAGAAAAGAGGTAGTAAGACTACTTAAAAAGGCTGCAAGATTAAAGTCAATTAATGATGAAAATTTTGCTGCATAAGAATTTTTTGCAATAAAAAAAAATTTAATATATAAAGACAATAGAAATCAATGGCGGCAGATGTAAGTAATATCATTCCTAAATGAATAACCTTAAAAAAGAGTAATTCTTTTTTATGTCCTTTCTGTTATTTTTGCTTTTTCAAATATAAATTTTTTGTAATTGGTTTATCTTTCGAAAACAATAAAAATAATATGACTGAAAATAAACAAAAGAAAGTAAAAGCAAGTTGAACACCTTCCATTATTTCATTAGGTATAAAATTAAACATTCTCAATTAGTTAATTCACCTCCAAAACATAGCAATGAAATGAAATTTAAGAAAGAGTATTTTTTCTGCTTTCCATAAATTTTTATATCAAATAAACAATTCTTCTTTAATCTTAATTTATTGAGAAATTGAGACAGGTTCTGCAGTTTAAGTCTGAATTTTTTACTAATACTTGGCAATTAAGAATTTTAGTTTTTAAGTTAAAAAATAAATAATTTTTTAATCTCCTAAAGAACTCTAAAATGAAAATCTTTTACTTTAAATTAACAAATCCTCATCTATATTAACTTTTTATGATTCACCTCTTTTACTGCAATATTTATTAAGAGCTATAAATTATGTTAATCATGATAGTTCATTCATCTAAGAGAACTTTTTATAATTTTAAATATCAAAATGATAATTATTTCCATACTCCGTAAAAAATTTGACCAATCATTTCTCTAAATGCAGCAGAGGTTCTTTGTAAACTATTTGCTGAAGGTAACCAGGATAATGGATTTAAAAAAATTAAATTAAAGTTTTTACTACTTTTAAAATCAACAGGGAATGGCTGAACGTAAATACCCTCTTTTTCAAATATTGCTTTTGCTCTTTTCATATGAAAAGCACTTGTAACTAAAATAATTCTTTTAGGTTTTAAAGGAATTTCTTGATTTAGTAATTTTTTGATAGCTTTTGCTTCTTGAGATGTATTAAAAACTGGATAAGTAGTGAGAAGATCCTTATAAGGAATTCCAATTGATATAGCCTCTTTTACATAAATATCTCCTTCTGGAGGTAAGTCTTTTGAGAAAGGATTTAATCCACCTGTGAAAATTAATTTCTCTGCTTTGCCTGATTTATAAAGTTCAATTCCAGCAATAAATCTATCCGGATCCTCCCATTCAATTACATTAGTATTACCTAAGGGCATTTTCCTGCCACTACTTAACACAACTATCCCATATTCTGAATTAATTGAATTTATATCTAATCTTTTCCATGGGTACTCTAAGAATCTCCATAATCCATTTGAAAAAATACCATTACTAAAAACTATTAAGGATAATATTGCATAATAAACAAACTTTACTTTTTTTCTAAAAATGAAAAAAAATAAAAATATTAAAATAACTCCTAATGGCGAAATAATTAATGGTAGTAATTTACTTAATAAATACGTTTTAATAAATTAATCTTGTTCTAAGATAAAACAAATTAAGCAATAGATTAATAAAATTTATTTGTTTTAATAAATTTGAATAACATTAACTATTAATAAAATTTAATTAAAGATTAAAAATAATTCAGATTTAAATGTAATTTGCATAATAATTCTTTTTTGAGAGAATTTTCAGCAGCTAATATTTCAAGAATTTTAAATTATGAAAATTATAATGATCCCAAAGTCCATAGATTAAAACCTAAGGATCTCAAGTTTTTATTATCTAAGAAACTCCTTGAGTCAAAAATCCATGCAGGTTTTCTCATGTATTTATAAATTAACTCCCAATCTAAATTAATAAATTCATCCCACTCTGTTAAAACAAGAATAGCATCAGCACCTTTTGCAGCATTTAAAGCAGAATTACATACAGAAATATTTCCTTCATTAATCATTTCATCGAGTTCCATTAATATATGTTTTTCACTAACTTTGGGATCATAAATAAATAGGTCGGCACCTTCCTTTAAAAGATTTTTAGAAATATTTATACTAGGAGATTCTCTAGTATCATTTGTATTTGCTTTAAATGAAAATCCAAAGATTGCTAATTTCTTATTTGATAAAGTTCCAAATAAACTTTTTATGACCAAAGCGGATATCCTTTGTTGTTGCCAAGTATTTATTTTAACTACTTGTTCCCAGTAATCTCCAACTTCATTTAATCCATAATATCTACACAAATAAACAAGATTCAATATATCTTTTTTAAAACAACTACCTCCAAAACCTGGACCAGGGTTAAGAAATTTCCTTCCTATTCTACTATCAGTTCCAATAGCTCTAGCAACTTCATGTATATTTGCCCCAGTAGACTCACATAGAGCAGATATAGAATTAATTGAAGAAATTCTTTGAGCCAAAAACGCGTTAGCAACTAATTTTGATAATTCAGAACTCCATAAATTTGTTGTAATGATCCTAGATTTTTCAACCCAGTTACTATATATATCTGATATTAAATTAATTGAATAATCATCCTCACCACCTATTAGGACTCTATCTGGATTCTGAAGGTCATTAATAGCAGTTCCTTCCGCTAAAAACTCTGGATTTGAAATTATTGAGAAGGTTTTATTTAATTTATTATCTGAATTTTTTTTACCTTCTTCCTCGGATGAACTTAAAATCGTTTTTATAGTTTCAGCGGTTTTTACAGGTAAGGTGCTTTTTTCTACTACTACAGTATGATTTGTTGCATATTTCGCTATTTGTCTTGCCGAAGACTCTATCCACTTTAAATCACTTGCATACCCTGCTCCAATACCTTGAGTCTTTGTTGGTGTATTTACTGAAATAAAAATAATATCTGCTTCAGAGATGCATTGTTCAATGTTATTTGAGAAGAAGAGATTTTTACCTCTTTGCTTTTTTATTATGTCTGCGAGCCCAGGCTCAAAAACTGGTAAATTAGAAAAATCGTCAGAATTCCAAGCTTTGATTCGTTCTTCATTAATATCGATAACATCTACTTTTAATTCTGGGCAATTGGAAGCAATAACTGCCATTGTTGGGCCACCCACGTATCCAGCTCCAATACAGCATATGTTTTTTCTAAAGTTTTGATTCATGTCACATTTTAATTCTTATATTTTCCAAAAATATTAATATAAATTAAAGTAGTAAATTTATCATAAAATAAGAAATGATAAAATTATAAAACTATTAATACCTTAATAAAAAAAAATTTAATAAAACATTTTTCTAAATAATGGAACAAAAACAAATAAATCTAATTACTGGCGGTAATGGCTTTCTTGGATCACATTTGGCTAAAAAGTTACTAGAGAAAGGAGAAGAAGTTATATCCCTAGACAATTTTTTTACAGGAAGTAAAAAAAATACATTAGAAATCATAAAACATCCAAATTTTGAACTAATTAGACATGATGTAACAGAACCAATAACAATTGAAGTAGATAAAATATGGCACTTGGCATGTCCTGCCTCACCAATCCATTATCAATTTAATCCTATAAAAACTACAAAAACAAGTTTCATGGGCACATACAATATGTTAGGTCTAGCAAAAAGAGTGGGTGCAAAATTCTTATTAGCTAGCACCAGCGAAATTTATGGAGATCCTGAAGAACATCCACAAAAAGAATCGTATAGAGGCTCTGTCAATACTATCGGAATAAGAAGCTGTTATGACGAGGGTAAGAGAATTGCTGAAACTTTATGCTCTGATTATCAAAGAATCCATGGAGTCGATGTAAGAATAATGAGGATTTTTAATACATACGGTCCCAACATGAGGTCAGATGACGGAAGGGTTATAAGCAATTTCATTGTGCAAGGATTAAGGAATGAAAAAATTACAATATATGGCGATGGGAACCAAACTAGATCATTTTGTTATGTTGATGACTTAATTAATGGCATGATTCTTTTGATGGAGAGTGAATATCAAAAGCCAGTAAATATTGGTAACCCAAATGAGTTCTCAATAAATGAACTAGCTTATCTAATTAAGGATTTAATAAATCCAAAACTTAAATTTGAATACAAAAAACTGCCTCAAGATGATCCTAAACAGAGGAAACCAGCAATAGATTTAGCTAAAGAGGTATTGGGTTGGGAACCTAAAATTCAATTAAAAGAAGGTTTAATAAAAACAATAGGATGGTTCAAGAAGAATTTATAACAAACCCTTTTAATTAAATAAGTGGTGATGCTTAAACTTTTCTCCAAACTGCTAAAAGTTTACCTTGAAAGATGACATCCTCAAATTCAAGCTCTATTGGATCATAATTTACATTGGCGGCCTCTAAATATATTTTGCCCTCTTTTTTGAAAAAATACTTTAGTGTTGTACCCAGGCCTGGAACTAAGGCACTTACTATTGTTCCGTTTTTAAGAGAGTAACTATCTTTGATCGGCTCCATTAAAACCATATCACCATCTGCTATGCATGCATCTATCATAGAATCTCCATTTACTGTGAGGGCAAAAACTCCCTTCTTTTGAAAAACATCTGAAATATCTAAATTTTCATTAATATCTGAAAACGTTTCAATAACACCCCCAGCTGCTACCGAACCCAAAATCGGGACTCCTTCCATTACATCATCAACAATTTGAAGAGTTCTTGCTTTACCCTCTTGCCAACTAATAAATCCTTTTTGCTGTAAATGTTTTAGCCTACTTTGAATAGGTGCAGGAGACTTTAATCCCATTGCCTCCATCATTTGTCTAATTGAAGGACTATGCTGATAACCTTTCATATAATCTTTTATCCATTCGTAAAGCTCCTTTTGAGCTTCAGAAAGATTGCTATCAAAAGAATTTACCACAAAAATAATTACAAACTAATACATTTGTACCTATTTACAAATAATAAAGCAAGTTATTTTTAGAAACTTAAACAACTTAAAAGTGCTTGTTGGACATGCATTCTATTCTCTGCTTGCTCAAAGATTCTGCTACTACTACTTTCCAGAACCTCGTCAGTTATTTCTTTTGTCCTATAAGCCGGGAGACAATGAAGAACAATTGCTTCTTTTCTTGCAATCTTCAATATATTTTGATCTATAGTAAAACCATTAAAATTCCTATCTTTTCCTTCTTTTTGATTTTCTTCGCCCATGGAAGACCAAACGTCTGTATATAAGACATTTGCGCCCTCAGCTGCAATTAACGGATCATTGGTTATTCTTAAAAAATTTTCTTTATTAGAAATTTCTAATGACTTTTTTACCACATCAAGGTTTGGTTCATATCCTTTTGGACAAGCAATTCTTACTTCTACCCCTAATAAAGCCCCGCATAATATTAAGGAATTCGCAACATTATTCCCGTCACCTATAAAAGTTAAGACAATATCCTCAAATTCATTAAATTCTTCTTTTATCGTAAGAAAGTCTGCTAGGGCCTGACAAGGATGTTCTTTATCAGTTAGAGCATTTATTACAGGTTTAGTAGACCATTTTGCATATTCTTCAAGATCCTCTTGCTTAAAGGTTCTTATTGCTAATACATCACAATATCTACTAAGAACTCTTGCTGTATCTTTAATGGGCTCACCTCTTCCAATTTGAGATGTATTTGGATTTAGATCAATAGTGGTACCACCAAGTCTAGACATCGCTACTTGAAAACTTACTCTTGTCCGAGTGGAAGCTTTGTCAAAGATTAGTCCTAATACTTTATTTTTTAAAAAATACTCAAAATCTTTACTCTTGAAATTTTTTGCAAGATCTAAAATATGATGAATTTCCTCAGTAGACATATCAAGGCTTGATAAAAAGTTCTTTCTTAAAAGCTTTTTAGGTTTGAGCATTGACAATTTAGAAATAAACTAAATTTTACTATGTTGGCATTTTGCTTTCTGCAAGTAGATTTTTCAAGTCCTCGCCCTCGATAACTTCTTCCTTGAGGATTTTCTGAGAAATTGACTCTAGTAGGGGCAAGTTATTCCTTAAAATGTTTAATGCCGTTTCATGAGCATCATCTACAAGATCTCTTACCTCTTTATCTATTGCTTGAGCAGTTGCATCACTTACAGATCTCCTCGGGTTATTTCCTCCTCCTAAAAATTGACCTCCACCTTGTTTATCATAGGCAAGAGGTCCAAGAATATCACTCATTCCGAATGTCCCAACCATTTGCTCTGCAATATCAGTTGCCCTCTGTAAATCATTTGAAGCGCCAGTTGTAATTTTTCCAAATACAACTTCTTCAGCCGATCTTCCTCCAAGTAGTGTAGCAATTTGTCCTTTTAGTTCATCTTTTGAATTTAAGAACCTCTCCTCAGTTGGTAGTTGAAGAGTATAACCAAGTGCACTCATACCCCTAGGGACGATTGAAATCTTTGCAACCTTTGACCCACCAGGCATAAGGTGTCCCACAATTGCATGGCCAACTTCATGATAAGCAACAACTTTTTTCTCATCATCTTGAAGTACTCTACTTTTCTTCTCCAGACCAGCAACTACCCTTTCGATAGCCTCACTTAAATCTTGTTGCTCTACACTTTTTCTTTTAGCTCTAGCAGCAAGTAAAGCAGCTTCATTAACCATATTAGCCAAGTCTGCTCCAGCGAATCCACTAGTAGCTTGAGCTATAGAATCTAAATCAATAGAGTCTGATAATTTAACCTTTTTTGTGTATATTTCTAAAATTGTCTTTCTTCCAGATAAATCAGGTCTATCAACTAAGACTTGTCTATCAAATCTTCCCGGTCTTAATAAAGCAGCATCAAGAACCTCTGGTTGGTTAGTAGCAGCAAGGACTATTACTGGCTTATCTGTTGAAGCAAAGCCATCCATTTCAGTAAGTAACTGATTTAAAGTTTGTTCCCTTTCATCATTTCCACCAACAACCCCCATCGATCCGGAGCGACTTTTGCCGATAGCATCCAATTCGTCAATAAAAATTATGCAAGGAGCTTTTTTCTTAGCTTGTTCAAATAAATCTCTAACCCTTGCTGCACCAGCACCTACGAAAAGTTCAACAAATTCAGAACCTGAAATAATGAAGAAAGGAACTTCTGCTTCTCCAGCAACTGCTTTTGATAAAAGAGTTTTTCCTGTCCCAGGAGGTCCTACAAGAAGGACTCCCTTAGGTATTCGCGCTCCAATATCAGTATATCTTTCTGGCTTTTTTAAAAAATCAACTATTTCCGTTAATTCGTCTTTAGCTTCATCAACTCCTGCAACATCAGCAAATG
>MDTE01094519.1_pt1 | contig 94875 bp, 90 predicted proteins | sample 811231 | NCBI WGS metagenome assembly MDTE01 (sample SAMN05326651, study PRJNA326480) | marine metagenome | isolation source: seawater | place: Indian Ocean: Red Sea | collected 2010 | reverse complement strand
TCGTGATTTGAAAATTCGTTTGGTGTACCGCCAGATAGAAAGCCTCCATCAGCTACTAAAGTTTGACCATTTATATAATCTGATGCATCGGATGAGAAAAATAACACTACATTAGCAATGTCGCTTGGTAAACCTATACGGCGGTTCGGTATCCATGGTGTTGTTTCATCAACATACCACTCTGTTTTTCCTCTTTCATCCTCTCTATCTTGTTCTAACAATCGACTGTCAATATACCCTGGGGCTATACCGTTACAATTAATCCCATGCCCGGACAACTCCCAGGCAATTCCATAAGTCATTCTTGTTACAGCTGATTTCATAGCACCATACACCAATTGGTTAGGCCACTGTCGAAATGCTTGCACACTACTTATATTAATTATTCTCCCTTTGATACCTGAACTTATCATTTCCTTAGCTGCCCGCTGTGCACAAAAGAAATATCCTTTAAGCCCAACATCTATTACCCTATCGAAATCTCTTTCCTTAACCTCAAGGAATGATTTAGGTATCGCAGTCACAGCGTTATTAACAAATATGTCAATGGATCCATGTTTCTCTATGAAATCGGTGAACATTGAGTCAATATCATTATTTTTACCCATATCAGCTTTATGCCAAGATACAGATACGTTATGGGCCTTAATAAGCTTGATAGCTTCTTTGGAAGTTGAATCATAATCAAGATCGTTTATACCTACGTTAGCGCCGTTTTTCGCGAGTGCAATAGCAATCTCTCTTCCGATACCTTTAGCGGATCCTGTAATAAGAGCATTTTTGCCTTTTAACATCAAACTAACCTCCATCGTTTCATTTGAGTATTCAATTAAGTGGCCAACGATTGTTATACTACACTTAATAGCTATACCTAAAAACAGGATACATATCGAACATGAATACAAAACGACTATATTTTGACCCGGTGGAAAATTCAGATCGAGTTTTCACCGAAGATTTTAATGAATTCTTAATCGAATTGCATGATCTTCTAGGAGATCGTGTAATGGAACTAAGGAAGAGCCGAGACACAGTACTAAAGCAGGCTCTGGCAGGCGAGCAACCAACTCACCTGTCTCCTTCAGAGGCTACCACAGGAGATTGGGTTATAGACCCTATTCCTGATGAATTGAGAAGCCCAGGAATAGAAATCTCAGGACCTTCTTCAATTAGGCCAATGTTAATTAATGCACTGAACCCAGCAAAAGATGGAGATCGAGCTGAAGGCGACCTGGGTGATGACGAGGATGCAGGAGGACATCGACTCATAGATACCGTGAATTCTGCAATTAATCGACTAGAAGCCACTTTGGGCACGTTAGAGCACTATGACAGCAATAGAGATAAGAAATATGTCTTACAGCCTGGAAAACTACCATTTTTCATGCATAGAGAACGAGGTTTACATTTAGATGAACCTGACGTAACTATTGACGGCAAACCTATCTCAGCTTCCATTTTAGGCACCGCTTTAACGATCTTTCACTGCGGTAGAGAACAAATAAAAAAAGGACAAACGATTTACTTCTACGTTCCAAAATTAGAATCGGCATTAGAGGCACGCTGGTATCGAGACTTATTCGATGCAGCGACGGATCTTCTAGATCTTCCCAAAGAAAGTATTAAAGCTATCGCTCTGGTTGAATCATTACCATTGGTATACCAGATGGAAGAGGTGTTATACGAATTAGGCCCTTATGCCGCCGGCTTGAACGCTGCCAGGTGGGATCTAAAGGCAAGTATATTTGAATTCATAATGGCTGACCCGAATTCAGTGTGGCCTGACCGTTTCGGCGTTGCGGTCCCGACCACTGATTTCCTTGCAAATATTTTCAGGAGACTCGTCGCAATTTGTTTAAAACACAATGCTGTAGCAATAGGTGGTATGGCTACCCCATTACCGTCTAGAGACCCTGAAGTAAATGAGTCGGCATCTAAGTCCATAAGAGCGGATAAGCAGTGGGAAGCAGAGCAAGGATTCTTGAGGGCATGGGTGGCACATATTTTCCATATGGAAGTTGCAGCGGAACCGTTTAAAGAGTGGCACTCTGAATGGCAACCAACAGAAGAAATGAAAAACCCTGATAATTATCCTGTGTCTATAGAAGTGCCTGAGGGTCCTGTGACGATAGAAGGCACTCATAGGAATGCAAGAATGGTAATAGAGTACCTAGAAGGTTGGTTGAATGGAAGAGGGGCAAAAGGTATAGATAGCCTAGAGGGCCAACCAGGCATTCACCCTGCGCTTATGGAGGACTTAGCTACTGGCAGAATGTCGGTAGCTCAGATTGCACAAAGAATTATCCATGCAGTTAAAGATTCAAAGTCAGGGCAAATTCACGATTTCAATACTGTTAAAGGAATACTTAAAGATCAACTAGATGATATTTTAAAAATCAGACAGGAGTCTGGTGTATTAGATTCAGAAATGAAACAGAGGTATCAGGACGCTTACATTATTTCATTAAGGTGGATAAAAAATTACACTGAATATAACTTCAGAAGCTTAGGCACCTACAGCCATAAAGACTTGAATGAAATTGCCTCATCACCGCCAGCTTTCTAAAAAGAACCATTTAAGTTAAGCAGGAGATTCATGATTAAATTCAGCGCAAACTTATCAATGTTATTTACTGAACTTGATTTCTTGGACCGTTTTGCGGCTGCAAAGAAAGCAGGTTTCGACTACGTGGAATATCTCTTTCCATACGATTTCTCTCCGGATCAAATTGCCGATCAATTGACAAAGAATAACCTAAAGCAGGTGTTGTTTAATCTTCCTGCTGGGAATTGGGGCGCTGGAGAACGCGGGATAACTTGTTTGCCTGATAGGGTTCATGAATTCCAAGATGGCGTAAACACGGCCATGGAATACGCCGAGATTTTGGAATGCAAACAACTAAATGCTTTAGCGGGGATTCCATTACCTGGTAGTGACTTAGAAAACGTAAAACAAACCTTTACAAACAATCTAGAGTTTGCAGCCAATAAGTTACAAGATAAAAATATTTACCTATTGACTGAACCTATAAACACAATAGATATTCCTGGCTTTTACTTAAACTACACTGAACAAGCTAAATCTATATTGGGTGAAGTTAATTCTAACAATCTGTATATTCAATATGATGTATATCATATGCAGATTATGGAAGGTGACCTAATAAGGACGATTAAGAATAATCTGGAGTATATTAAACACATACAAATTGCAGACAATCCCGGACGGCATGAACCAGGAACAGGCGAAATTAACTATTCGTATATTTTTGAAGCTCTTCAACTGGTAGGTTATAACGGATATATTGGTTGCGAATATATACCTTTGGCAAAAACTTTAGATGGAATTGGGTGGATCAAACAATACAGGCAATGAGTAAAAACAATTTGTCATCCGAAAAGATAAACGAATCTCTTGAGCGTATACAGTCGACTATTTTATGGCTATCAGTAAACATAGTCCATCACGCAAACAATCTCCGGAAAAGTAAATCAGGAGTTAAGGTAGGTGGTCATCAGGCCTCTAGTTCATCAGTTGTAACAATAATGACTGCCTTATATTTCGATTTTATGAATTCCCTAGATAGAATATCAGTGAAGCCGCATGCTTCACCCGTTTATCACGCGATCCAGTACTTATTAGACAATCTAGATGAAAGATATATGAGTACACTAAGAGAATTACATGGAATACAGGCATATCCGAGCCGGACAAAGGATCCAGACAACGTTGACTTCTCTACCGGATCTGTAGGTATTGGAGGCATAGCTCCAAACTTTGCCTCACTTGTTGAAAGGTACATAAATTCTCAATCGAATGCAAAAAGATGGGGTATAGGCGGAGAATCAACACGTCGATACATAAGCTTGCTTGGCGATGCCGAATTAGATGAAGGATCTGTATGGGAGGCCATTGCAGAGCCCACTATGAGTAACTTAGATAATGTTATATGGGTCGTAGATTTAAACAGGCAAAGTCTAGACAGGGTGATACCGGGTATTCGCGTTGGAGCCTGGGGTAAAATGTTCGCTGCAAACGGTTGGACTGTAATTAACGCTAAATACGGTTCCAAGCTTCAGAACGCTTTTAAAATGCCCAACGGAGAGTTGTTTAGGGAAACGATTGATCAGATGCCCAATGAGTTATACCAAAGGTTACTTAGGGTCTCAGGTAATGAATTGCGTGAATGGCTTCCAAAAAGTAGCACAGACGCTACCACACTAAATAAATTTATTTCTCAATGGGATGACAATGAACTTCAAGAGCTTGTCAGAAACTTAGGTGGCCATGATTTCACATCATTAAGAACTAGCCTAAGAAAAGCTGATAAAGCTAAAGGTCCTGCAGTCATATTTGCATACACTCTCAAAGGTTGGATGTTACCCTCTGTTGGTGATCCACAGAACCACTCAGTAATATTGAGTCAAGAGCAAATGGACCAATTGCGGTCAGAACTAAATATAGGTGTAAAGGAGTGGCCTAAGCTACAGGATAAATCGGAAGAATGGCACCTGAAAGAGACAACTAAACAAAACCTGTTTGAAGAAAAACTGGAAACTGAAATAATTAAACATACTTTTCCTACTACTTTTGGAAGAAGTTATAAAGGCCAAATGTCAACCCAACAGATATTTGGACTTATACTTACAGAAATATCTAGAGGTATACCAGGATTAACAGATAAAGTTGTAACTGTTAGTCCAGATGTCGCTAGTTCTACAAACCTAGGTGGATGGATAAATAAAGTAGGTGTATGGGGTGAATCAGAAACCACGCAGATGCCTGAAGATGTGCAGAGAGCGCTTAACTGGCAACAGACTCCAGATGGTCAGCATATAGAGCTAGGAATTTCAGAAAACAATTTATTCATGATGCTTGGCCAGTTAGGCTTATCTCATGAAATGTTCGGTCAAACACTATTTCCTATTGGCACCGTATACGATCCGTTTGTAAGGCGAGGTTTAGACGCATTATTTTACGGAGTTTATTCCGGGTCCAGGTTTATATTTGTTGGCACTCCTTCCGGGATAACACTCGGACCTGAGGGCGGCGCACATCAATCTGTAGTTACGGCATCGATTGGTATAGATTTACCAGAAACATCTTACTATGAACCTTGTTTTGGAATCGAACTTGAATGGATAGTTTTACACGCTTTAGAAAACATAAGACAAAGAACAGAATCAACCTATCTTAGACTTACTACCAAACGAATCGATCAACAGTTGTTGAAACTTCCAGTGGACGAATCATGTATAGAGGAATTGAGAATAAATGTTATACAAGGCGCATACCGGATAGTAGATAGATCAGCTGAACCGGAATACCTGCCTGGTGAAAATGTTGTTAATGTATTTGCTACAGGTGCTATGGTTCCTGAGGCTATTAACTCTAGCAATTCATTATTAAACGAAGGACTATATTTGAATGTTATAAACGTGACCGGCCCAGGAAAGCTTTATAGCAGCTATCAAAAATGGTCAAAGGGTTTTGGATCACTAGATCAAGATAAAGTTTTTCTACCAGAATTACTTACGACAGCTGAAAGAAAAGCGCCGATAGTAACTGTTATTGACGGACATTCTCATGCATTGTCATGGATAGGAAGCGCGATTGGATCTCAATGTTATCCAATAGGCGTGAATGATTTCGGACAATCTGGAGATATCAAAGATCTATACAAAGAATATGGCTTGGATGCAGATAGCATATCAGCTATCTGCTATGGTGCTTTAGGATTATAGAATCAAGAACTTTAATCACAAACCATTTATGCATAACATTAACTAACACAATTTTATAAAGCTTTAGGTGGACTCGATGAGTAAACAATTTATTACATTTTTAGTGGTTTTTTTAACAACTACGGTCTTGGGAATGGCATGTAATTCAGCAATCGAAGAGGAGATTGCTGCCTTAAAAGCCGCACCTACTGTTCAAAATATTGAAAAAAATATCAACTCTGAAGAAATAATTAATGAAGGATTAAAAATGACCAAAGCAAAACAATATGACTCGGCACCAGAAATGTCGATTGACGTCACCAAGAAATATACTGCAAAATTCCAGTTGGACGGCGGCAAAGGATTCGTTGTAGAACTTTATCCTGAGGTAGCCCCAATAACTGTTAATAGTTTTGTATTTCTTGCTAGAGAAGGTTACTACGATAATACTACTTTCCATAGAGTCATAAGCGGATTCATGTCTCAGGGTGGTGATCCCACTGGTACTGGTATGGGCGGACCGGGATATACCTTTGAAAACGAGTTTGACCCTGAATATAAACATGACTCACCAGGTATATTGTCAATGGCCAACGCCGGAACGAGGAATGGGCAAGCCACTAATGGAAGCCAATTCTTCATTACACATGTTCCAACACCTCATTTAGATGGAATGCACACCGTATTCGGCAAAGTGATACAAGGATTAGATGTGGCAGTAAACTTGAGAGAGAGAGATCCGCAATTTGCTACATTTAATGGAGAAAGAATTATAACTATAGAGATCATAGAAGAATAAAAAAGAGTCTGTTTTAAAACAGACTCTTTTTTATCGCAAATAAGCTTTTACTGGACGAAGGAATATAGTTTACCTTTAACTCCAATCCAAGTTTTATCTGACAACTGCATCTTGCTAGATAAAGGTTTGTTATCGATCCGTATTGAGGCAGATGGCCTATTGGACTCAATACAGGTTTTACCTTTGGTAAATTTGAATGTGACTGACTCAAATCCAGTCATTCCTAGCTCTTTGCCAGAAATTGTATTCTTAAATAATACCTTGCTTACAACTCCGCGTTTTAAGTTGGAAAAATCAATTACTCTTTCATCACGATCGTTAAAAATATAACCTGTCGGGTTAGTCTTGATAGTCCAATTGAGAAAAATACTAAATAATGCAACACCTAAGCTAATCGGAAATACAATTACCCACCAAGGGAATTCCTTGTTTGTTTGTATAGATTCAATTTGAGGCTGATTTAACGCAGGACTATTGTCACTGACAACCGTCACAGGTTTTACTTCAAGCGAACTAACAAATAAAGGGTTTGCTGTGTAGATATAGTTTTGGCCGCCATACTCTAATTGCAAAGCAAAACTAAGTGTCCTCTGACCTGCAGAATCTACAGTAAAGAAAATATCATATATCCAGTCTTGAGAATCTATTGAACCTGTATTAGCTTGAATCTCTAATATACCTTGGGTACTTTCACCACTTGAAATATCCCAAGCTAAGGCATCATAGGCCACAGGATACGGTTGTCCATCAACATTAACGTTAATAGTACCAACCTTTGTCCGTTCATTTAAAGGTAAATCTTCCATTAACAAAGTTTCTATATCAATTGAGGGAAAATGCTGCACATCAATAAATGAATCGCTTTTAAGAACATATTGCATCTTATTCCATGAAAGTTCGAGCATTACATTATGTATCCCTATAGAGTTAAACGGCCCCACAGAGCCCGAAAAATACCCATCTCCAGCGACAGTATCTGAGTCTATACCTGAGTCATTCAGTGTGTATGCTAGAGTTTGGCCTTCAGGAGTAGTTACATATGCATAAATCTTTCCATCCTCAATCTGCATTAAACTAGACCCTCTACTTGCAAAAACAACCAAAGATGACGGTTCGTTAACAGGAATAGGGCCAGAGTTATTCAATGTTAACCGCAACTCGTTTTCAGACGTGCTCCAAACCGTAAAATCTCCGTTAACACTGTTTCCATCAAGTGACCAGGTACCCGGGATTGGATCTTCAATCCTTATTGAACGTACGTATGGAGCTTCTATTATGTAACTGCCATCAATTAAGCTCGAATCAACCCCGTTAGGGTTAGTAAGGCTGATAGACCCATCCATGTTTTCTATGTATATAAAAAATTGAAGGTTCTTCGTCTCCGGCAAGACATCAACAGATACAGAAACAATGTCGTTTAATGTTAAAGTTGTATTGTTCAACCTCTCTAAGCTTGTATTTGTTATATTCGAGGTAATATTAATTGCAGTTTTATTTATATCGCTGTTGTTTTGTATCCGAAAATACTCTCCTCCTGATCTCCTAACAAGAGCACTAGCAAACTCATTAGTTGCATCAGAGATAGACCCAACAGTTATTACATGAAATTCATTAGATTGCTCCGTTAATTGATCAACTAAAGGCGCAATCCTTTTATAATCAGACTCTGTATTATCACTGCCCGAGCCTCCAGTAATCAAAACGACATTACTACCTGCAGAAGGTCGCTCAAGTCCAACTAGAGTATTTGCTTGCACTAGACCACCAAAGATATCTGATTTTTCAGTATTTCCAGATATCAATTCAGAATCAATTGCTGTTATTGAGTCAGCAAAATTATTTGATCCAACACTTGTCGGTCCAATCACAATAGATGGGCGTTCAGTATCAATAAAAGCTACCTTTCTATCGGTGCCCGTAGTAGCAATCATTGCTACTAGAGACCTAACCGAGTCTATGTCATTTTCACTTTGCCTAATCGAGCTTCCATCAACGAGAATTATTGTCATCTGATTATCAGTTGGTTCAGACGCCTCAACCATTATTGGAATCCCAGTTACTGCTATACAAAGGATCAACACGGCAACACAAGCTTTAAGGATCATTACATATCTCCAAATATAAACTATAATAAACTCAAATGTTCCAAACTTGTTTTATAATAGGTAAAGTTGCATGATTTGGATAGTAGATATCAGTGCTGATTTGAACAGAAAACCCATGTAGTATTCTTGTTATAACCAAATTTTTGATGGAATTAAGTTATATGTATAAAACCTTAGGCATAACAATTTCAACTATCGTTTTCCTTTTTGCTTCCTTTAATTGCATGTTAGGTGATAAGCCAGCGGAATATATGATCGGCAGACTTATTAACATAGAGTCTTCGACTATAACTAAAATCAGATCTATAAAGTTAATTGACTCGAATCAAAGAATTTGGAAGTTTGACATCGAAGATGAATTTGGTCATTTTACCCCATCACATCTAAAGGAACATATGATCAGTGGCGACTTAATTAAAGTGCTCTTCTACTCCACTAAAGATTCAAAAATAGTATTGAATATAACTGATCATCCCTAGAAAACGTCTTACTGTAATCTATTAAGTGAATTCCTAATCTTCAATACAATATAAGCGATACCAGAAAACAATATAAGACTTACGGCTATCCATACTATTGTGCCGATCTTAGTTCCGACTATATTCCTATCCTTAACTTCAATTTCCGTGTTGAATTCCACAACTAATTGATCGTTCATTTCCAAAAAAATCAATATTTGCCATACACCTGGCTTTTTTAATAAAAAATTTGTTTTATAATCATCTCGGTTTTGAGGTGTATTTAAAGCATAAGACTCATAAAACTCTTCTCCTGTCTCATCTTTCATCAGTATTCGTACTATGGCATTTTGAATTGTTGTACCAGTTTCTGCTATAACGGGTGATGCTGTTACTAAAATAGTGCCAACAGTAGGCTCCAATGGATTTACTTTAACGGATAACTGAATACCATCGGCGATCAAATCCACAGTCATTTCATTCTGTTTTACGGATTGAGCACTGGTAGTTGGCACACCGAAGCCAAACAGCATGATTGCCAAAAATGAAATAACAATATACGTAGTAATCTTTCGTCTGTACATTTAAATATCTAGTATCTGGATAATTTTTTCTTTTAACTCTAGCTCAGATGCAAAACCTTCGAATTTAGCTACAACAACCCCAGTGTTGTCAAATATTAAAGTGAATGGCTCAGAATTTATGCCCCATTGTGCCAAGAGACCAGATATCTCGAATTCATAATTGCCATCACCGCCTATCTCCACTTTTTCATATACTTCTACATGAATAAAGTCCATTTTCCCTTTAAACATAGTGTTTAATGACGACATTATTTTAATCTGTGGACCGCAAATAGCTGAACGACAAAAAGAAGGAGAGGCAAAAGAAATAATTGTGGGCATTCCATTATTTAACGCTTCGTCAACTGAAATTTGATACAAATCAGGATCTGGTTTTAAAGCGGTTGTTAGTTCACTGATATCACTTACATCATTAATAGTTAAGTTATTCAATGGTGTCGGCTTTGAACCTAAAGGTGGTGCAGACGTATTTTTATTTACTAAGAATCTAGCTGAACCTAAGAAATTATTAGAAAGGAAACCCTCTACTTGTATTGTCCATTCTCCCGCCCTGTCAAAGTTTAGGTTCGAGATATAGACTCCAGCATTTCCCTGTGGCCAAGGTTGAAAAACTGCTTTGGTTTTGTAACTGGATCCTTTTGAGTTTTCTTTAATAGGTGAAAGTTTTACAGAGACTTGGTCAACAATCAAAGGTCCAGATTTACCGATTATTGCAAATGCAAATCGATTTTCGCCAATAGCAATATCAGTGACTGCTACCACAATTTGATAAGGATTATTGCTATGCCCTGGGTGACCTGGTGTGCCATTAACATTCTGGTTGCTTATGTCTATATTCCCATCACAACTAACTGTAATTAACAATAAAACAACATATGAACCAATAGTTATAGCCAACTTTAAAAGTGGAAGCTTATTTATCATTGATTTTGCCATATTTTAACAATTTTCTTCTGCTTTAATCATTTACCTAAATAAAACACTACCCAATATATAGTGGTTTTTGTTGCACTTACGCACATGTCATGGTATGTTTGTGTTCGTCGATGCTCCGACCCTTACCGCCTTTCTCTAAGGGACCCATTAGGCTAGCATCGGCTCCTCCTCGTGGCCCCCGATGGTAGAACATCGGGGGCTTTTTATATATGGTAAGCACTCGTTCATTTTATTGGAATAACATTTGTTCTATTTGTCCGCAGCTTTTAAAAAAATATCATGTATATACATTAAAAACTTTTGTCAAATAATGTATCGAGATGTTTTGCTACTGTGCCGTCCAACCGCCATCGATAAGCAAAGATGTGCCAGTTATAAATCCGGTTTTATTAGAACTTAACCAAAGTACAGCCTCAGCTACTTCTTCAGGCTCTCCAATACGACCTACAGGATGCGATTCACGCCAAATCTTAACCTGATCTGGAGTCTCTTCTGCAAATCGCTCGAACATCGGAGTGTGAATACTTGCCGGGGACACTGCATTAATCCTGATACCTTTGTCAGCATAATTTAAAGCAGCAGATTTAGTTAGACCAATAACGCCATGTTTACTCGCACAATAATCTGGTGAAGCACTAGCAACGTGGCCTGCAATAGACGCCATATTCACAATTACGCCCCTGGAATCAGCAGGTTTTAATGGTTCTTGAGTTAACATTTGCTTGATTTGATACTTCATGCATAACCACACTCCTTTTAAATTGATATCAATTGTCCTAATCCACTCATCTTCCGGATATTCATGAATCATTCCGCCAACTCCAGTGACTCCTGCATTATTGAAAGCGACATCTAGACGTCCATATTTTTCGACAGCGATCTTAATCAATTCCTGGACTTCTAGTGCATTACTTACATCAGTCTCGATGAACTCAGCTGCACCTCCATCTTTTTTAATTTTCTCAACAACATTGTGGCCTCTCTCACTATTTCGCCCAACCAATACTACTTGAGCACCCTCATTAGCAAAAGCTAAAGAGGCAGCCTCACCAATACCTGCAGTACCTCCAGTTACTAAAGCAACTTTTTCATTAAATCTATTTGATAATTCATTCTTACTCATTGTGCCGTCCAACCTCCGTCCACAGGAATTGAACTACCCGTTACAAACGATGATTGACTGCTTAGCAACCAAACGACGCTGGAAGCGACTTCGTCTGATTCAGCAAATCGACCTATAGGATGCATCGACTGCCACTTCTCTACTACTGAAGGATCTGTATTTATAAATCTCTCGATCATTGGAGTTTTGGTTACAGCGGGACATACTGCATTCACTCTTATATTGTATTTTGCATAATCAAGAGCAGCTTGTTTGGTCAACCCTATAACACCATGTTTACTAGCGTTATAGGCAGGAGATGCGCCGCCAACAAGGCCGGCTATGGAGCTCATATTCACTATCGCGCCATTAAAAGCTCTATCCTGTGTTGATTCATACTGCTGGACCAACTGCTTCAACTGGTATTTCATACAAAGAAATACGCCTGTTAAATTTAGTCCAATAGTAGAATCCCATACATCTTCTTCATAGTTATGAGTATCAAACCCTCGTCCTTCATTTCCGGCGTTATTGCATGCAATATCTAATCTACCGAATGAATCGACGGTACAGTTCACCAAGCCAATGACATGTGCTGGGTCTGAAACATTTGCTGGCACAAAAACAGCTTCCCCACCGAATGAGCGTATGTAACTTACAATTTCCCCTCCTCTTTTTTTGTTTGTGCCGTTTACTACTACACGGACTCCCTGCATAGCTAACTTAACAGCTACTGCCTTACCTATGCCTGAGGTGGAACCGGTGACTATTGCAACCTTACCATCTAAATCTGGATACAATCTCAATATTCCTTTCGGCAACTAAAAATTTGCCTGCCAACATTTAATTTAGGAAAAAACATTAATTAGACCTTAAAGCCTCTGTCGGAGACATGTTAGCAGCCCGCATTGCTGGATAAAAGCCTGCTATTCCGCCGATCAAAACCGAAGAGCCAATCCCAATAAAAACAGCAGTTTGCGGAATTACTATAAACCAACCCTGGGTACTGGCGTATATAGCCGTAACTAAAATACCTACTAGTATTCCCATTGCACCACCAACACAAGCTAGAATTAAAGATTCTGTTATAAATTGAACTCCTATATGTAATTTAGTAGCCCCAATTGCTCTACGCAAACCTATTTCACTCCTTCTTTCTATAACAGCAATAACCATAACATTAGCAATCCCAATACCACCTACCAAAAGTGCGACGGCACCTAATCCCATAAAAAGGTTAGTAAATGTAGAGTTGGCTACAGCTCGTGCCTCTAGCACGTCTGATGCGCGACTTACCTGAACTTCTTCAGGGTTTTCTGGGTTTACTGTAGCCGGCATAACAGATCTAACATCCTCTACATGTGCCGGATATGCTCTCACATATATAGTGTCTACCTGTCCATCATGACCAAAATATTCCTCAGCTGCTCCGTATCCAATGATTGCTGCCCTGTCTAAATCAGCTGCCAATGGCAAGGGATTCAAAATCCCAACAAGAGAAAACCATTGTTCCCCAATCCATAACATCTTCGAATCTGCAGTATCCTGAATACCTAACCGCTCTGCAGCAACAGAACCTAGCACAACCACAGGGTATTTTGAGTTTATTTCATTAAGAAATATCCCATTGTGTAAAGTACCACGCTGTGCCTGAAGTAAATTTAAATCTGACGCTATTATAGTTATCCCTTTAGTTCTACCATCATCTATAAGATTGTTTCTGAAAACGGGACCAGCAATCCTAGCCACTGTAGAAACTTCATATACAGGTGTAATCCTACCAAGCATGTCTGCTGCTCCATCAGGCAGATTTGACTCTTCAGCACTGAAACCTTGTCCCGCCTCTATAGTTAGTAGATTGGTACCAAGACTGTCCAATTCTCTTATCAAATCCGCATTGCCCGATGCAGACAAACCAAGAACTCCCACTACAGCAGCTATTCCAATTGTTATGCCTAAAGCTGATAATGCGGATCTTAATTTACGTGTCCTAAGACCAGACACACTCACCTTTAAAGTATCAAGCAATGTTAAATGGCTACTGGGTAAATTGCTTTTTGCTCTCAAGTTCTTAAACAATTTTATAAGCCTAACTTGTCGTCAATCTTGCCATCTTTGAAACTTATTTTCCGCGAGGCTTTGTCCGCCACTTCGTGATCATGCGTAATCATTATTACGGTTGTGCCATCCGAATTAAGCCCAAGCAGTAATTCCAAAACTGCTGTTGTGTTCGCAGAATCCAAATTTCCTGTAGGTTCATCGGCTAAAACAAAAGCTGGTTTATGTACTAATGCGCGAGCTACAGCTACGCGTTGTTGTTCGCCACCTGACATCTCATTCGGTAAATGGTTAACCCTGTGAGACAAGCCTACACGATCTAATATCTCGCTAGCGCGTTCCTTTCTCTGAGAAACAGGAAAGTCAGTATATAGCAATCCATTTTCCACGTTCTCCTGAGCAGTGAACCCAGGAAGCAGAAAAAAGTCTTGAAATATAAATCCTACATATTTTGAACGAACTCCTGATAATTCTTGGTCTGTTAAGTCTGATGTCTCTAGACCATTAATAAAAACTGATCCATTGGTTGGTCGGGTCAATGTACCAATCACATGAAGTAAAGTTGACTTGCCACTACCTGATGCTCCAATTATACCGACGAATTCACCTGCAGCGACCGACATGGAAATGTTGGAAAGTGCTTGAACAGGAGGTGTTCCTTGGTAAATTTTACTTACATTAATAAGCTCTAGAGCTGGAATGGTATTGGCAGAAGGTTCTTTCATAACTGTTATTATGGCACGACAACCTCGGTTCCTTCTTTTATACCAACTCCATTTATTTCCACATACCCATCTGCATATAGACCAGTCGAAACAGGCACTAACTTTTTCGCGCCATTTTCAATAATTTCTATTGCATAGCCTCCTCCCAACACAGCTAATAAACTGGTTACAGGAGCAGCGAGGACATCAGAAGCTAAATTCTTGGTTACTGAAACCGTCACCACAGCTCCTGTCCACTCTGGAAAATTTTTAGCTCCATCAAGTGAAATAACGATCTCTAGATAAGGTTCCCCTTGGTTGCCAGTCGGTATTACAGCAATCTCCCCTATTTCGGAAATTGTGCCTGAAATATTAGTCTCATCAGGCAGCTCTATTGATACAGGAAGACCAAGATCCACAAGATCTTGATTTACTACTTCAATCGAACTACTAACTTTCTGTAATGATTCAGTAATCTCAGCATCTCCAGGTTCACCAATCACTTTTTCAATTGGAATCAATCCTAATACAGAGTTGGTTGTAACAATGCCTGCTCCTAGTTCAGTATGTAATGGAGAGTACTGAACAACTGAGGGTCCAGGCATAAAAAGAACGTCTCGGAATCTTAATTTACCTGTTATTGGAAGCTCCAAACTATACTGCATAGCTTGAATCGCCTTATAAGTATTCTCGTCAAATATACGATCTACTATGACAGGGAGGTTTTGGCCATACCCCAATGCCACCAAATTTTGCTCCAATTGATATATATCGTCACCTTCTGACATTCCCATTTCAAATGAACGCCATGCAGGTAGATCTCCATACATGACAACAGTCGCAACCATAGCCCCACCCAGTTCATCTCTATTGTGTTTTGCTAATTTTAAAGATGCTTTAGCTGACTCTAACGATGCGTATGCATTATTAAGATCAGCTGGTGTTGGATCTTCATCTAATGCGTCCCTCTGCGCTTTAGCTGACTCCAACGATGCTTGCGCATTATTAAGATCAGCTGGTGCTGGACCTTCATCTAATGCTGTCCTCTGCGCTTTAGCTGACTCCAACGATGCTTGTGCATTACCAAGATCAGCTAGTGTTGGAGCTTCATTTAACGAAGCCCTCTGTGCTTTAGCAGACTCTAACGACAAGTTTGCATTATTAAGATCAGCTGGTGCTGGACCTTCATCTAATGCCGTCCTCTGCGCTTTAGCTGACTCCAGTGCCTTTGCGGATGCAATCTGTGTCTCTATGCTGTTTATATAATTTTCATGTGCAATCAATAGCTCGTTGCTCATAGTAACCAATAGGGGTTCATCAAAAATACTCGTTAACAATAAATTCGCTGCCACTGCAGTCATTGCATTTCCAGAATCAGGGCATATTGCTTTATAAACCTCAGATGTCCATACCAATGAGCCTAATTTTTCAGACAAATCACAATATGATTGCCTGGCGATTCTAAAGGTTATCCATTGTGTATCTAACAAAGAATTAGATGTTACTAATGTAGATTCAGCTTGAGCTACTGCACTATCCGCCGACGCTATTTGCGCCTCCGTCGGCCCAGAGATTAATGCCTCCAATAACGCCTCAGCTTGAGCTACTGCACTATCCGCCGACGCTATTTGTGCCTCCGTCGGCCCAGAGATTAATGCCTCCAATAACGCCTCAGCTTGAGCTACTGCACTATCCGCCGACGCTATTTGACTATTCGCAGCAAATATTTCCGTCTCGGTAACAGACTTATAGTACTTAAATAACAAAGTTCCCTGAAGCACATCTTCGCCCTCATCTACAATATAAGTCAATATTCCATTGCTACTAGGCAACACCTGGACCTCAGACCCATATTCAAGCACACCCTCTATTTTCTCAAAGGTTCTTAAATCTTTTCGTTCCAGTAATGCAGTCGAAATAACCGTATTATCAGTTTCGTCTTTAGTTCCTGTTAAATTGAATATATTCTGAGTAGTTAAAAGAACAATCATGACGATAATAACAACGACTAATATGCCAATACCTATTATTGATATTCTTTTAGTCATCGTATTTTATTAGAACCGTTTTATTAGGTATGAATATATTTGTTTTGGCATTATTACCGCCTTGGTCTCTGCCCAAATATAACTCCGCTACATTCCTCCATAGCTTTCTCAACTTTAGGAGTCATGGTGACGCCTTCAAACATTGATTGCATAACTAAACGCGGATCAGTTGAAAACTCGGGGTCAGGCACCTCTATACCGTTTTGCCTTATACACTCTGCAAACTTTAAGAGTTTATCTTCAAGTTCTATTTGGTCTTCCTGAGTCGGAGCTCCTGCAAAAGTTGCGTCCTCCAAAAAAGGAAGACATTCTTCAAATACCTTTACGGTTTGCCCACTATTAATGTCGAACTTAGGGTCACTCATAATACTAATCCTAAGTTGTTCTAAATCAACACTTCCATCAGCATTTAAAGTTGGGTCCGGAATATCGTAACCATAATCTCGCAAACATACAGTAAATTCCGTGGTCATCTCTTCATCGGTTTTAATAGTGTCATCTAAATCTTCCTTAACAGTTTGATCATCAATTAATTCAGGAACGGGAGTATCAACAGTTATAACTCCTCCGGGTGAGTCGCCAGAACTACCACATGCAATACTAATCAATGATAAACATAAAACCACGCCAATTAATGTGAGAAATCTATTGAAGTTCATATGCCCTCCATAGCCATACTATTAGTATAACGAATTGTTGGAGAGTTTGGTTATGTGGGCCCGGCAGGGATCGAACCTGCGACCAATCGGTTATGAGCCGACCGCTCTGACCGCTGAGCTACGGGCCCTGGTTTTTTGCAGAGTTATAATGATGAAAATAATAGACTACTATATTTCAACCAACGATTTATAGTATATCTGTTTTGCCAATAAAGTTTGTCGCCGTAATTAACCGTCTAAAAGCTCTTCAAATAAAAGAGATTGATCTGCGTCCAAACCAACCACTTTGAAAGTTTCATGATACTGAGTACTATTCTCAAGCCATTCGGCAAATTCTTGCGCATCTTCTTGTGACTTATATGTTCTTAATGCTTTAATTTTCACATCAAGATACTCACGTGCCGGCATATAAATATTTGGTTGAGTCTCTGGGCCATCTATATCCAAATTAAATTCTTTAGCAACTAATTCAGGTATTGCTATATATAGTAAATTTACCGTTTTAGAAACCTCAAACTTGTAATTATTGAATGCGTCAATCGCACCTTTATGTATTGCGATATGGTCAGAGTGCTTAGATATCCCTTGGGGGCCAAAAGTAACAACAACATCAGGCTCAATAAATTTCATATAGTGTAGAAGCTTATCTGATATAACTGCTGTTCTTTCCAACTGTACTTCTTGGTCTTTATATCCAAGAAGTATTGGAGGCTTTGCTCCAAACAAAGATAGCACCTTTCGGAGTTCACCTTCTCGCACTGCAGGCAATTGCTCCCTAGTAACTGACAGATTTCCTGTTCCTAATGTACCAAGCTCCCCTCTGGTGGCAGTAATAACTGTTATTTTTGCACCCATCCGAGCGAATTTTGTAAATGTACATCCAGCTCCAGAAGTCTCATCATCGGGATGAGCAAATATACCCAATATAGATTTATTCTCATACCTATTTGTTTTGTTCATTTAAGTTATTGGTAGTACAAAAACTAATACATTTATACGGTTCTGGGCTATATAGAAATAATCCTTTGATAATAAATGTTGTTTTTAACAAGATGTAGAAGATAATAGAATATCTTAATAACTGGCAGGTAAACAGTGAGTATTTCTATAAAACTGAAAAAATCTATGGAGAAAGGGTCCTGGATTAGAAAGATGTTTGAAGAGGGCATCTTATTGAAAGCTAAGGTAGGCGCAGATAAAGTGTATGACCTTTCACTGGGAAACCCTATCTTTGAACCTCCTCCTAAATTTATGGAACTACTGAGGAGTTACGTTGAAAACCCAGGGGTTGGTTTACATAGATATATGCCCAATGCAGGCCTATCAGAAACGAGATCAGCTGTAGCTGAATCCTTAACTAATGAAACAGGTTTAACTTTCAGTAAAGAAGATATCGTAATGACATGTGGAGCAGGAGGCGCTCTTAACATAATAATCAAGACACTTATAAACCCGGGCGATGAAATCATCGTATTTGCTCCATACTTTGCTGAGTACTTCTTCTACGCAGACAACCATGGAGGAAAGTGTGTCGTAGTAGAGCATGACGACAAATTAATGCCAAAACTATCTATGCTTGAAAGTTTGGTAACTGAGAAGACAAAAATGGTGATAATTAATTCTCCAAACAATCCATCGGGTGTAGTCTACCCGACCGCTGTACTAACGAAACTCGGTCAGATTATTAAGAAACTCGAAACTAAATATGGCAGGGACATTTTTATTGTTAGCGATGAACCATATCGAAAGATCATTTATAAAGATGATCCATACAGTCATATTTACTCGGCTCACTCTAATACTATTGTTGCTACATCTCATTCTAAAGATCTAGGTCTAGCAGGTGAAAGAATCGGTTATGTTGCAGTCAACCCATATCACGAAAATAAAGGAGAAATAATCGACGGGTTAACATTCAGTAATCGCGTCCTCGGCTTTGTTAATGCCCCTGCACTTATCCAACACCTTGTTACCAATCTACAAAACGAGACCGTAAATGTTGAAAAATATAAACAGAACAGAGATTTCCTGTGGACCCAATTAACTGACATTGGGTATGAAGTCATAAAACCTGAGGGGGCTTTCTACATGTTTCCTAAATGTCCTATTCAGGATGACGTTCAATATGTGAATAAGCTTAGAGAAAACAACGTTTTAGTAGTACCTGGTTCTGGCTTTGGTTCACCAGGATACTTTCGCATATCTTATTGCGTAGACGAAAACACATTACAGGGATGCATTGATGGATTTAGGAAGGTTTTCTTAGATCAAACTTAGAATTAAACTATAGATTTCAACCCGCTCCCAGTTATTGGAATTAATACGGAATCAGACGATTTGATTCTCTTGTTATGTACAAGGGATTCCAGGCCAGCAAAAGACACTGCAGAAGTGGGCTCCATAAATATTCCTTCTTGTTCAGCTATCAAGTTGCGATATTTTATTATCGAATCTTCTGTAACACTAACTGAATCGCCTTTGGTTTCTCTAATCGCATCCAGGATTTGTCTCATTCTAGGAGGGTTTGTTGATGCAATACCATCTGCACAAGTATTTTTCTTTTGGGTAACACTCCAAGAGATTCCATGCACTTGGCTGACTATTGGCTTAACTGCTTCTGACTGTATCGCATAAAGCTTTGGCAACTTATTTAAGCTGCCTGATTGCCAGAGTTCATTGAGTAGCAAATATGTCGAAATTAACAGAGAGCCATTACCAACTGGAATAACAATATGGTCTGGTAAATTTGATCCAAGTTCCATAGCAACCTCTCTGCTAAATGACTTGGTGCCTTCTAAAAAAAACGGGTTAATATTATGAGATGCATATAAAAAGTTTCGATCTAATGCGAACTGCTTCGCCTCCTTCTCAGCATTGTCTCTGTGTCCAGGTATTTTATGAATTTTCGCCCCATAAATGCTTATCTGATCAATTTTAGCTTTCGGGGCATTCTCAGGAATAAAGATATGAGAAGTAATACCAGCTACCGCACTATATGCGGCAACTGATGCTCCAGCATTTCCAGATGAATCTTCTACTATAGTATTGATCCCTGCGGATTTTATAGCACTAATCATTATAGCGCTGCCTCTGTCTTTAAATGAACCAGTGGGATTTGAGTTCTCAAGTTTAGCGTATATTTTTGAAACACCAATCAGTTGAGATGCTTTAGTTAAAGAAATCAACTTAGATCCACCCTCACCTAAAGTCACTATTTTTAATGTTTTTGACATTAACGCAGCATCATTATTTCTAATAGTTAAGGGATATGAACAATCATCACATATTGACATAGAAATATGTGGATCAACAGAAGTATTACAATTTATACATTCAAAATACATAGAATATAGTCTGATTTAAAATAATATATAGAATTATAGATCGGAGTGCTATTTTCAGAAAACCTTAGCCTGCGATATTAGATTCTTAGCAATTGTATATAACAAGAAGGGGCTCGAAGTGAAGAGGACATATAAATTTGATGATAATGATTCAGTAGTTTTTCGTGGAGATGGCGAACCCAGAACAGCAAAAACCCTCCTGCGTAGACTTAATGAATTTAGTGAAAGTCACCAGCTGGTAGATGACGATTTTTCATTGGGAGGCTTGGTAGGAGAACTAGAAACTGAAATGGCCACTATACTCGGTAAACCCGCAGCGATATTTATGCCGACAGGAACCTTAGCAAACCATTTAGCTATTAGAAAACATGCCGGTACTCATGGTCGAGCTGTTGTCCAAGAGCAAAGTCATATATTCAACGACACCGGAGATTCTATTCAGAGGCTAAGTGGAATTAATCTTGTGCCATTAGCTCAAAATAGGGTTTATTTTGATGCAAATGAATTAGATAAAGCATATAAAACTTCAGTTACAGGAAGGGTATTAAATCCCATATCGGTTGTGTCTATTGAAACTCCAGTAAGACGCCAACATGGTCAAGTGGTGCCGTGGGAACACTTAAAAACCCTCACTAAATTTTGCAAAACTCACAATATTCCATGCCACCTTGATGGAGCACGAATATTTATGCAATCAGCTGTAACGGGTAAATCAGTTAAGGAATATTCAGCTCTTTTTGATTCTGTATACGTCTCACTATACAAATATCTAGGAACTCCTTTCGGTAGTATTTTGGCAGGAGAAGAAGAATTTATCGATGGCATGTTCCATGAAAGAAGAATGTTTGGCGGTGGACTAGCCAACGCTTCAATTGTTGCAGCACTTGCTCTAAATGGACTGAAAGGTTTTGACAGCAAATTCTCGGACTCGATAGAAAAGGCCACTCAACTTTTCCAGTCATTAAATAAATTAGAGTTAATAAAAATCCACAAGTTCGAACATGGTTCAAATATACACAGGTTAGTAATCTCAGGAGACGTATCATTAGATGATCTTATATCGGAGCTTAAAAGTTATGGCATTTTTATTTATAAAGAACCAAATAATGAAATATATTTGCATATAAATGCTACTATTTTAAACCGTTCCAACGAAGAAATCGTTTCGGCATTCTCAGATTCTCTGTCTAAATCAAGCGTGAATTGAACTTATTCATCAATACTTGCATGCAATCACTGGCCAATTAGAGTAGTAAAATACAAAAATGTCTGACATAAAAGATCATAACAATACAACAGAATCCTCCGGCATAGCGATTTATAAAGATTGGTTAGTATTGATTTCAACTATGCTGATTATTGGGCTGGACCAATTAACAAAGTACCTTGTCAGAGAATTTATGAACTATGGGCAGTCTATACCAGAAACAGGATTTTTTAGATTAACTTACTATACAAATTCGGGCACTATATTTGGGTTATTCCCTAATATACCCATCATTTTCACTATAGCTTCTGTTATAGCAATCGCCTGTCTTATCTATTTTTACAAGACACAAAAAATGGGTGGGGTTTGGTTACGTGTTTCTATAGCTTTGCTTCTAGGTGGAGCTATTGGCAATTTCATCGATAGGGTATCTATGGGTGAAGTCACAGATTTTATCGATGTGGGAATGTGGCCTGTTTTTAATATAGCGGACTCGTCTATAACTTGTGGGATATTTTTATTAATATTGGTCACTGTTGTGTTACCAGAACTTGGCAAGTCAAAACCTAGTAGAGATATTAAATCTGATTCGGATCACAGCTGAGCAGGATTTTGAGTACAAACATTACACTACATGTTTTGGAAACTGATCAAGGAATTAGACTAGATAAATATGTAGCAGACAAAATAGATGAGGTTTCACGAGCTAAAGTGCTGAAGCTAATACAGGACTCAGCGATTCTTGTGAATGGAGCTAATCTAAATCCTTCATATCGGTTAAAATCTGGTGATATTGTAAAAATTGAAATTAATAAGAGTTTAGCATCTAATTTAGATCCATGGGATTTCAAAATAGATGTTATATACGAAGATGAATCAATTTTAGTTATAAATAAACCTTCAGGAATAGCCGTTCATCCTGCTCCAGGACATTTAAATAAAACGATTGCCAATGCTTTAATTTTCAATAACCCAGACATATCCCAAATTGGAGCATCCTCGCGGCCTGGCATAATACACCGTTTAGATCTGGAAACGTCTGGACTAATGGTAACAGCTAAAACAGACTTGGCCCACAGAAAAATAAGTCACCAGTTTGCTGAGCGAACTGTAAAAAAAGTTTACTTGGCTTTGGTAGACGGAATTCCTAAAGAGTCTGAGGCCGTTATTGATGCTCCCATTGGTCGCAGTCCATTTAATCGGCAACATATGGATATCGTATCGACTGGGAAAGCGTCTGTTACCCAATATCAAGTTATTGAAACATATCCAGCACAAAGTTTATTAAAAGTGTTCCCCAAAACGGGCAGAACTCATCAAATTAGAGTTCATCTAAAATCAATCGGACACACGGTATTAGGGGATCATATATACGGCAAACGTGAAAAAGGTTTGAACAGGCAGTTTCTGCATGCATCCTCTCTCGAGTTTTATCATCCAGTTAGTAATCAGGCGGTAACCTTTGAATCGAAGCTCCCATTAGAACTGACTCAATACTTAGAAAGCTTGAAATCTTCAATTAATATGAAAGATACTGCATAGATATGAATAATACCACTCCGCGTACCAGATTTGCTCCAAGTCCCACAGGGGAACCACATGTAGGTAATATTCGCACAGCGATATTCGCATGGTTATTTGCCAAAGCAAATAATGGTTCTTTTATTATAAGAATTGAAGATACAGATCAAGCTAGACTTGTAGAAGGTGCTATTGATTCAATACTTCAATCCTTAAGTTGGCTTGGGATAAATTGGGATGAAGGTCCAGATAAAGGGGGCAAATATGGTCCTTACATGCAATCAGAAAGACAGAAACTTGGAATATACTCTCGAGCAGTCGAAACCCTTTTAAAAAATGGAAAGGCTTATTATTGCTCATGCAGTTCAGAGAGGCTTGATCAACTACGTAAAACCCAAAGCAAAGCTGGCAAGCCTCCTGGGTATGATGGATACTGCAGAAATAAAGATGAAAAACAAGTATTAGATGAATCTGTACAACAGGTTGTCCGTTTTGCTATGCCTCAATTAGGTGTAACTAAAGTTACAGATACCATTAGAGGAAATATAGAATTCGAAAATTCACTGATCGACGACTTTGTTATTCTAAAGTCAGACGGTTTTCCTACATATCACCTAGCAAATGTTGTTGATGATAATGCAATGGAAATATCTCATGTGATTAGAGCAGAGGAATGGCTTCCTTCATTACCTAGGCATATAAACTTGTACAAAGCTCTCGAGTTGGAACCGCCAATCTTTGCTCATGTACCAATAATATTGGCATCTGACCGAACTAAGTTAAGCAAGCGACATGGAGCTACTTCGATAAAGGAATTTCGATCGAATGGATATCTTCCTTCTGCTATGCTGAACTTTCTTTGCCTTCTTGGCTGGTCACTGGACGATAAAACCGAGATATTCTCAGAAAAGGAACTAATCAATTATTTTTCCATAGAGCGCGTATCAAAATCCTCAGCTGTATTCGACAACCAAAAACTAGAATGGATGAATGGCTATTACATAAGAGAGTCCGATATATCTGATCTTATTTCTAATCTCTTAAACTATTGGGATGATTTCCCAGTAGAGACTTTTGACATTGAACCAACAACTGCGAAATTGGAGGCTGTGGTCCCGTTAATACAGGACAGGATAAAAACATTGCAGGAAGCAAGACCCATGATTAACTTTTTATTCTCGAAAGGCATTTCTTATGATGCAGAACTTTTAATTCAAAAAAAGATGGATTGTAAATCGACTATCGGAGCACTTAATGAAACTTTAAGAGTCATCGAAAAAACGGATCCGTTCAAAGCCAGTAATATTGAAGATTCATTAAGACTACTTGCAGATAGGTTAAGTATTAAACCGGGCCAACTTTTTGGAACTTTAAGGATAGCAACCACCGGGCAACGAGTATCTCCTCCTTTGTTTGAAAGCCTTGAAATAATTGGAAAGGATACAACAATCGAATCTATAAATCTGGCAGTCCAAAAACTAAATACATACGGAGATGTAAATTGAAGACAGGAATAGTTATTTTCCCAGGGACTTGGAGCGATAAGGATTGTATGCATGTATTCCGGGATGTTTTAAAACAGTCTACGGAATATATATGGCACCAAGAAACCGACCTAAGTCAATACGATTGTATTGTAATACCAGGAGGTTTTTCATACGGAGATTATTTGAGGGCTGGAGCCATAGCACGATTTGCTCCCGTAATGAAGTCCATTACTGATTTTGCTGCTCATGGCGGCCTGGTAATTGGAATATGTAATGGTTTCCAAGTGCTATGTGAAGCGGGATTATTGCCAGGAGCATTAATGAGGAATGATCACCTTCAATTCCGGTGCCAATGGGTGAATTTAAAAATAGAGAGTGACTGCACTCCATTTACAAAAACCATAGACAGATCGAGCACACTTAGAGTACCCATATCACATGGTGAAGGGCAATATTATGCCAGTTCGGATACCCTAAAGGAGTTAGAGCGAGATGATCGAATAGTATTCAGATATTGCGAACCTAACGGAGATGTAACTAAAGAATCCAATCCAAATGGCTCTGTCAACAATATTGCAGGAATAGTTAATATTAGTAGAAACGTTTTGGGCATGATGCCACATCCAGAAAAAGCCTGTGAAGACATTCTTGGCTCATCAGATGGTCTGGGCATTTTTCAATCGATCCTTAATTCCACATCCAAATAGGATTTCATTTGAGCTACTTAGACGGAGTAATACTGGCAATAATATCTACAGTAGGATTCGGTGCAACCGCAGTTCTGGCACAATCTGGAATGCAGCATGTTAAGCCAGCAAGCATAACCATTATTTCGCTTGTGGTCGGAAGTATAATAGTATTTATAGTAGCGTTTATATTAGAGATGGATGAGCTTACATCCATCTCAATAATTGCTCTGCTTTTTATATTATTAAATGCAGTCCTATCATATCCAATTGGACGACTTTTTAACTTCATTGGAGTTAAATATGCTGGAGCATCTAGGGCGTCAAGTGTAATAGGAATAGCGCCTTTAATTACAACCGGTTTAGCGGTATGGCTAACCGATGAAAAACTGACTTTCACGATACTTATAGGTACTATATTGATTCTTATTGGTATTACTCTAATACTTAGTGATAGACCTATCCGTACCACTATAAATAATTTTAATGATGACAATCAAAGAAATATTGTGGATTAGATGCATAAAGTTATAGGTAAGTTATCAAACGTCTTAACAGGCCGTATTTCTGGAAAACTCGATAATAGTTGGATTGGCATTACAGCAGCTATAATTTCCGCATTGGGATACGGTTCAGGAGCGATAGCAAGCAAGCATGTTGTTACTAACCACACCGGCCCTGTAACCGCCACAGCGTTTTCATTACTTTTTGGTGGCATATTGGTTTTTGGATTATTCTATAGAGATTTGAAGGTTGATTTTAAATGTAGTCCGACAAAGGCATGGATACCGGTTATTTTCACTGGAATATCAGCATCAATAGGCGTAACATTTTGGTTTCTATCGATGGTTAGATTACCATTGGTGGTATCTGCACCGCTTGTAGGAGCATACCCATTAGTATCTATAATCCTTGCTTGGATTTTCATACGAAAATTAGATATGGTAAGTTGGAAGACAATTTGTGGAGCGGTACTAGTAGTAATCGGGATAACATTTGTTAGCATTGGTTAAAAGATGAAAATCACAGATAAACAATTAAATGAACTAGCTTTATCCAAACAAGAGTACCAACTCATAGTGAAACGACTAGGTCGTGAACCAAACCATTTAGAGCTTGGTTTATTCGGGTCGTTGTGGTCTGAACATTGTGGATATAAACACTCTAAGTTATTGTTAAAAACTTTGCCTAGCAAAAGTGACAAATTATTAGTTGAGCCAGGTGTTGAGAATGCCGGAGTTATTGATTTAGATGATATAGCTGTTGTAATGAAAGTAGAGTCTCATAACCATCCTTCTGCAATTGAACCATATGAAGGTGCAGCAACTGGGGTCGGAGGCATAGTGAGAGACATTTTAGCGATGGGTGCTCGACCAATCGCACTACTGAATTCATTAAGATTTGGCCCTCTGAGTGAGGCATATAGTAAAAGAATATTTGAGGGCGTAGTATCTGGAATATCAGGCTATGGAAATTGTATAGGAGTACCGGATGTAGGTGGAGAAATAGGGTTTTCTAAAGCATATTCAGGAAATCCATTAGTAAATGCAATGTGTATTGGCCTAGTTGAACCAAAATATATGGCCCGTGCGGTTACAGGAGAACCTGGCAATGTTCTTTTATTGGTGGGTGCTGATACCGGTAAAGATGGAATACACGGAGCATCAGGGTTAGCGTCCCAAACTTTTGAAGAAGGCCGTGAAGAACTTAGGCCAACAGTGCAAGTTGGAAATCCTTTTCTAGAAAAGATATTAATTGAAGCTTGTTTGGAATTAATACAATCTGGAGATTATGTGGGTCTTCAAGATCTAGGAGCTGCAGGCCTCACAAGTGCCTCAGTTGAATGTGCATCAAAAAGCAAAACAGGTCTAGAGATAGATATTGATAAAGTTCCATTAAGAGAATCCGGACTATCGCCTTATGAAATAATGCTTTCAGAATCACAGGAAAGGATGTTAGTCATAGCGAATCCTGAACAAGTGTCAAAAGTAAGACGAATTTTTGGTAAATGGGGATTAGAAGCGACTAAGATAGGTTTAGTTACGAACACAGGAAATGTCATCATCAAAAGCAGCGGTGAAGATCAAGCTGATATTCCAGTAGAATTACTTACGGATCCACCCTTGTATGAAGTAGATGGCTCAAAGCCGAATTGGCTTGCATCTCTGCAATCAGTCGATCTGTCAAAAATATTATTACCACCTTTAGGCGTCATAGAGACATTAATTAAATTGTTGGATTCCCATAACGTTAGCAGCAAAAAGTGGGTATATGAGCAATATGACCATCATGTACAAACTAACACAGTTATAGAGCCTGGTAGAGGAGATGCAGCAGTTCTCAGGTTAAAGGGATCTAAAAGAGCTATCGCCACATCAATTGATGGAAACGGTAGATTATCGTTTTTGGATCCGGAAATTGGAGGAGCTATTGCTGTAGCTGAATCATGTCGAAACATATCGTGTACCGGCGCAATCCCGTTAGCTCTAACTGATTGCCTGAATTTCGGAAACCCTGAAACTAACGACGTAGCATATCAACTTAATCGGTCTGTCAAAGGTATTGGTGATGCTGCCAGAAAGTTTGATGTACCAATTGTAAGTGGAAATGTAAGCTTATATAACGAGTCTCACGGACAATCCATTTATCCTACTCCGATCATTGGCGCTCTAGGCATAATTGATGATGTTGAAAGGATCACTGGATCCGGGTTTGTCTCAGAAGACGATGTTGTTTTTGTATTAGGATCTGACCAATTTGATGATAATTATAATAACTTGGCTGGCAGTGAGTTCCTGGAAGTTATACATGGTTTAGTTCAAGGTCAGCCTTCGATCGACTTAGACTTCGAGTTTAACGTGCAAGCTGTATGCAGAAAACTAATTTCAAAAGGATTGTTGAAATCCGCTCATGACATAAGTGAGGGAGGGTTACTATCAACCGTAGCTGAAAGTTGCATTATAGGTGGTATAGGATTCAGAATGGTGAAATTAACCAAACAAAGATGGGATATTGCCTATTATGGAGAGAAACAATCTCAGATTATAATTTCTGTATCACGAGAAAATATAAATAATGCAATTTCGATAATCAAAGCCGCCGGAATTCCATTCATGGAACTAGGTGTCGTAGGCGGAAACACCCTGGACATAGGAAACGATGGGTCGATTTCAGTCAAAACATTAAGCGATTGTTGGTATAGTAGTATTGTGTCAAGTTAAAATAATAACAAGATAACAAATTGACATCGCTTTTCAGAAAATGCTACATTCAAATAGATATACTGAATTCTTGACCAAAAAATCAGATAAGTATTAATTTTTACCTTATAAAATATCCGGAGAATTTCTTTTGCCCAGATACGATTACATATGCGAAAACTGCGACGGAGGTTACACATTTGAATTAAAACAAAGTTTTGATTCTGAACCTGTAGCTGATTGTCCAATTTGCGGTAGTTTGTCAAAAAGACAGTTCAGCTCAGTGCCAATTGTTTTCAAAGGATCTGGTTGGTACGTGAATGATTACGGCAAAAAAAACTCCACCACATCTAGCGCCAGCTCTAATGATACCAAAGAGTCTTTATCAAATAATGGGGCGAATGATTCTAAAGATTCTAATTCTTCTAAAGATTCTAATTCTTCTAAAGATTCTAATTCTTCTAAAGATTCTAAGTCTTCTAAACCTACTAAATCTAAAGCTTCTACGACTAAATCAAGTTCATCAGGAAAATAGACATTGCGAGCTTTAGTCCAAAGGGTCTCGCAATCTGAAGTAAAGGTCGATAAAGAAGTAGTAGGTGGAATTAAAAATGGATTATGTATATTTATTGGAATTGCAGAATTGGACGATGATAAAGATATTAACTACTTGGTAGATAAAATTGTCAACCTAAGGATATTCTCTAACCCAGAAGGGAAATTTGATCTTTCTGCGGTAGATATAAATGCGGAATTACTGGTAATTAGTCAGTTCACTTTGTACGCTAACACCAATAAAGGCAGGCGACCTAGCTTCATAAGATCAGCAAATCCTGAGAAAGCAAAAACGTTGTTTAAAGATGTTATAAACAGATTCAAGGGCACAGGTTTAAAAGTCGAGACCGGTAAATTTCAACATCACATGAATGTGTCTTTAATTAACGACGGTCCAGTAACAATATTTATTGATTCTAACAATACAGAAATTTAGTACGTATTTCTTGACCCTATTTCACAATATATTCAAACTCAGATCCAAAGCACGTGAGGAATGAGTTAAAGCCCCGACTGAAATCAAATCCACACCAGTCTCCGCAATCTCTTTGACAGTACTGAGCGTTACACCGCCTGAAGCTTCAAGCAGTGCTTTATTATTATTGATATTTACAGCCATTTTCATTGTCTTAGTATCCATATTGTCTAATAAAATAATATCTGGCTCTTGCTGTAGCACTGCACGGAACTGATCTAAATTATCCACCTCTATTTCAATATCTATAGGCGCCTCAGAATTATCTCTAGACTTCCTAACAACATCTGATATAGATAACCCGTTAATTTCATTGAACTTAATATGATTATCTTTAATTAATATCCCATCTTCTAAATCCATTCTGTGGTTTTTGCCACCACCCATTGTGACTGCATATTTTTGGAAACGGCGTATCCCAGGCACAGTCTTTCTAGTATCTGTTATGACCGCTTTAGTTGATTTAACGGAATCAACATATTGGGCGGTTAATGTAGATATACCACTCAAATGTTGTAACAGATTCAGTGCAATTCTTTCACCAGATAGAATGACACTAGCTTTACCTTGCAACTCGAGAATAATTTCGCCTTTGGAAATTACGGCACCATCTTGAACTGTTTTAGTTATGTTAATAGTTGGATCAAGTTGCCTAAAAACCATTTCTGCAAAATCAATTCCACAGGCAACACCTTGTTCTTTAGCTTCAATAACAGCATTACATTCAATATCCTCGTCTACAACTGATTCGGTTGTAATATCGCGTTCAGCTGCATCTTCAGTAATAAGAAAGTCGATAAAACGATTTATCTCACCTAAAGAAAGTATTGTAGACATGATTTTATACAGAAAGCCGATTCAACTGACATTCAACATTCGCTCTAGAGCTACCAATGCGTTTTTACGAGTTTTTTGATCTACTGATATCTGATTGACAGTAACGCCGTCATTAAGAGCTTCCAGAACCCACAATAAATATGTGGGATGAATTCGATACATTGTGGAGCAAGGGCAAACTACAGGGTCTAAACAAAACACTGTCTTGTCTGGGTGTTCTTTAGCTAATCGATTTACCAAACTAATTTCTGTCCCAACTGCCCATTCAGTCCCGGGTTTTGCTTCTGATATCGTTTTAATAATCAATTCTGTAGACCCATTCATATCGGCTGCTGCCAATACGTCCTGTGGGCATTCAGGATGAACGATTACATTCACCGACGGATGTTTTGCTCGAGCGTTTTGTACTTGTTCAACAGTAAATCTAGTATGGACTGAACAATGACCTTCCCAAAGAACAACTTTAGCTTTCTCCAACTGCTCCAAAGAATTACCACCGCTAGCCTTAAATGGACTCCATACAACCATCTCATCTGATGGAATCCCTAATCTCAATCCGGTATTTCGCCCTAAATGTTGATCTGGCAGAAAAAGTACTCTTTGGCCTCTTTGAAAAGCCCATTCAAATACTTTTGTAGCGTTTGATGAAGTGCATACAATTCCTTCATTTTCGCCACAAAGAGATTTAATAGCTGCAGTCGAATTCATGTAGGTTATCGGTATTAATTTTTCGCTACCGTATATTGCAGAAAGTTCATCCCAGCATTCTTCCACATCATCAATCTTAGCCATATCGGCCATGGAACAGCCTGCCATCAAATTTGGGAGAATAACTGACACATCAGAATCGGTTAATATATCTGCAGTTTCTGCCATGAAATGAACACCGCAAAAGATGACTGCCTCCAAGCCTTTAGTCTCAGCGGCATATTTACTCAAGTTATATGAGTCTCCCCGGAAATCGGCGAATTGTATCACTTCGTCTCTCTGGTAATGATGACCCAAAACCATTATCCTATCCGCGAGTTTTTCTCTGGATTCTCGTATCCTATCTACAACTTCTTCACTTTCAAGAGTTCGATATTCAGCTGGAATAGTTTGCCACCTGACTCCTGCTTTTAATTCTTCAGCCAATGTTTTTGACTTTAAGCTTGAGGTGCTACGACAAAACGCTGACTGTTCAATTTCAGTAATCGGTATTGTTCGCGGTTTGTGTTTTATAGATGTCATCTTGTTTAATTACCAAAAATTACTTTAATAAAAAGTTTAAGATTCTACAGTTAATAATAATTTAGCCTTGCTAACAATATTCCCTTGCAAAGACCAAGGACCTGTTTTCGAGATTTTTACCTGTACAATTTCTCCTATAAGATTTTGAGAACCTTCGAAGTGTACTATTTTATCATTTCGACTACGACCTTTTGCTTTGCGATTATCCACACTTTCAACCAACACTTCCTGAATGCTATTCATGTAACCTTCATTGATTTCAGCTGATATTTGCTTTTGAACAGTTTCTAAAGTAATGAATCTGTCTTTTTTAACATCATCTGGCACGTCATTATCGAATTTGCGCGCAGCTATGGTGCCGGGCCTATTTGAATATACTGCTGCGTGCACTTTATCAAATCTGACACTTTTTATTATATCTAATGTCTCATTAAAATCTTCATCAGATTCCCCACAAAAACCAACAATCACATCAGTGCTAAGGGACACATTCGGCACGAGCCTGCGTATTTGGTCGATTTTATCTAAATACTGATCCCTTGTATAACCACGACGCATGTTGTATAACACGGAATCTGAGCCTGCTTGAACCGGTAGATTAATGTGCTCACACACTTTTTCTAAGCTGGCAATTGACCCAATGATGTTTTCACTCATGTCATTAGGATGAGAAGTTAAAAACCTAATTCTCTTCAAGCCTTCCACAGCAGCTATTTCTTTAAAGAGAAATCCTAACTCAATATCACCTTCTAAATCATGTCCATAAGAATCAACGTTTTGTCCTAGCAGCGTAATTTCTTTTACACCTCTTTGAACAAGCATTTCAGCCTCTTTAACTAGTTCCTCTGGTGATCTACTTTTTTCACGGCCTCTTCTATATGGAATGATACAAAATGTACAAAATTTATCGCAGCCATGGATTATAGGAACATAAGTCGATACGGCGGGCTTTGCCTCTAATATACTTAAGCATCCCTCTTTATCAATGTTCTTTCTTTCACTAATTAAATCGATTAACGGATCAAACTCTTGCGGTCGCATAAAAACATCAACATGGGGAAAGGCTTTATGTAATTCATGAGTTTTTGGCCCAACCATGCAACCCATCAGGGCAAAAATACGGTCCGGTTTATCCACTTTTAAAGGAGCTAAACGTGTGAGGTTACCAACCACTCTATCCTCAGCACTTTGACGAACAACACAACTATTAAGAACAATCACATCGGCATTTTCTGCATCAACAACATTCTTCAAACCAAGTTGACTCATGGCACTTTCCAGCCGCTCTGAATCGGCCATGTTCATCTGGCATCCTACTGTCCAAATATAGTAACTGTCCAACATTTCTAACCTGTATTCCCCTCTTTGGCTGGAGAGAATTCTACTCCTGTTTGTGAACCTATCCAAATCTCACCATCTTCATAATATTCCTTTTTCCAAATCGGGACTATTTCTTTTATACGATTAATAGAGAATTCACATGCAGAAAACGCATCTTTCCTATGTTTCGCGGAAACTGCGACAAATAATGACCCATGACCCAAGGAAACTCTACCTACTCGATGCTGAATTGATACTTTATTAATTTCCCAGTTATCTATCATTTCATGTGCTATTTCAGATAACTTCCTATCTGCCATAGGCTCATAAGCTTCATATTCCAGGAAATTTACTTGTCTTCCTAAATTATTATCCCTCGTTGAACCCAGAAACGTAGCTGTTGCTCCGCTACTTTTATCAGACACAAACTTTATTGAATCATCAAGATTAAGTTCTTTCTCAGTAATAACCACATGTATTCTATGTTCAGCAACTGGTTTTTCCATTTCAATTACCTCCAGACACCGGAGGTATTAAGGCCACTTCATCATTGGATCGCAAAAGATGATCATGATCTTGATATTCATAGTTAACGGCTACTACAATTTTGCTCTCAATCGGTTTTAAGTATGGATATTTATTGACTAAATCAGTAATCAAATCAGATACTGATGAGCCTTCAGGAAGATTCATGACAATATCTTTCTCCCCTATTATCTCTCTATATCTGGCAAACGGTTTGATATTTATAGATATCATGTTTATTCACTTTTATCTAATAATTTGAGAGTCTTTTAGCACCTGGATTTTTTCAGGAGAATACTTCAAAATATCATTTAAAATAAGTTCTGTATGTTCTCCTATATTCGGAGCACCCTGCACTTTCATTGGGGTTCGACTAAACTTGATTGACTTACCTGTAACCCAAACGTTTCCTGCTATCGGATCTGGTACTTCCTCCATGATCTCACTATCTATTATATAGTCCTCGTCAGCGGCGCTTTTGGTGTCATTAATCTTAGCACATGGAACGTTATATTTTGACAAATGTGAGACAGCATCGGTTTGTGTTCTGGAAATAAACCATTTTGTTAGACTCTCCTCAAGAAAATGGGCGTTTTCTTTACGCATTTGACGCGTCTTATATTTTGGGTCATCGGGCCAATGAGTATTATTTAATGCCTCTGAAAGTCGCTCAAACATAGATCTATTTGTGGCTGCTAGAAAAACCCAACCATCGACACACTGATAAGCGTTAGTTAGTCCTGATCCATTACCCTCTCTTTCGAAATCCAGACCTCCGCTAAGGTAAGCTGAAATTGGAATTTCATTTGTTGTAAACCCTGAATCTGCCAAACTTACATTGATACTTTGCCCAATCCCCGACCTTTCCCGTTCATGTAAAGCAGCTAAAGCTCCTATGGTTGCATGAAGAGCTGTAATTCTGTCGATCAACGGGAAATGTGTCCTAACCGGCGGACCTCCCTTTATTCCACTTGTCATCATCATGCCTCCCATCGCTTGCCCGATAGGATCAAATCCCACTCTATTCTTAAAGTTAGTTTCAGGCCCATACGCAGATACATTAATCATTACTATACGGTTATTGATCCGTTTTAGTTCTTCGTATGAAAAACCCATTTTCTCTATAGTTCCTGGCCGAAAGTTCTGAAGGAAAAAATCTGATACTTTAACTAAATCCCTTATAACGTCTTTCCCTTCATCGGTTCGCAAATCTATCGAGAGGCTTTTCTTGCCTGAATTATACTGAACCCAATATATACTCTGCCCACGTACATGTGGTGAGTTTTTACGGCTCTCATCACCATGCAATGACTCAACTTTTATTACCTCAGCACCCATTCTTGCAAACATCAAACCACAGCGAGGCCCGGCCTGGTATCTGCCTAAATCAAGAACTCGTATGTTTTTTAATGGACCGGTCATTAAATACCCTTAATTAATTTACTTTTCCCTTTTCCTCTCCAAAAAATCTTTGAACCCCTCTAAAATTGGTGTCGGCTTCAATTTTCCTGAAACCAGATCCAACTCCATTTCAAACTGTTCACGCCATGATGCACCTATATCTTGTATCAACAATTCCTTTATTCCTGCAACCATATTCGGGTCATTATCTGCTATCTGTATAGCAACTTCTTTCGCTTTAGATAAAACCTGATCACAATCTACCAGATAATTTAACAAGCCAATTTTTAGAGCTTCATCTGCAGACAGTACACGGGCTGTGAATAAAAGCTCTTTAGCAATCGGCCATCCTACTTGCATAGGTAATGACCATGTTGCGTTTAATCTGCCATACGACGCTGCTAGAAACCTAAATTTGCTGAGGTCGCAACCAACTCTAATATCCATACATGACGCTAACACCGCACCCCCTCCGTAAGCTAAACCATTAATAGCTCCTATTACCGGCTTGGGAAAGCTCGCTATCTTCCATGGAAGATATATCTGCTCTGTAGTTTTCTTTGGAAGACCTGAATTAGCATCTGCTTTAACTAACATTTCCTTTATATCGGCCCCTGCTGAAAATGATCTATCTCCAAACCCTGTTATGATAACCGCATTAATTTTTGAATCATGCTCTATTTTTTCCAATGCATCGTATATTTCCATAAACATATCCTGATTAATTGCATTGAGTACTTCGGGTCTATTCAAAATTATGGTGCAAATTGTAGATTCTATTTCTACGATAATTGATTTATAAACCATACTTAGCCTTATTTAAATTTTTACTAACCAAATAAATGTAATTATAAAGTTAAACTTAAAAATAGTGAAAACGAAAAATATATATGAGTATTTTTGTAGATTTGTGTATAATCTGACCGGGTTCAACCAATTAATAAAAAACAATTACGAGGTGTGTAGAAGTGGCAAACGACAAGGTAAAAGAATCAGAAATAGCAGTCCACTGGCAAGAAGAAGGACTTATACATCCTAAAAAAGAATTCATTGATCAAGCCAACATGGCAGACCCTAAAGTTTTAGATAGATTCAAGGCTGAGAATTGGCCAGATTGTTATGAAGAATACGCGGAGCTTCTTGATTGGGACAAACGCTGGAGTAAAACGGTCGATACATCTAATCCTCCTTTTTATAATTGGTGGGTCGGAGGCAAGCTAAATGCCTCATATAATTGCGTAGACAGACACCTCAAGGCACACCGAAACAAAGCAGCTTTAATATGGGTTCCTGAGCCAGAAGAGGAAGATCATCAGGTAATAACATATCAAGAATTGTGGGTCAGGGTTAATGAATTTGCGGCTGTATTAAGAGACGAGTGCGGACTCAAGTCCGGAGATCGAGTAACCCTTCATATGCCTATGGTTCCAGAATTACCAGTAACCATGTTGGCTTGTGCACGGTTGGGCGTAGTTCACTCTCAAGTTTTTGGCGGGTTTTCAGGTGAGGCATGCGGGGATCGTATTGTTGATTCAGAAAGTAGAATTCTTATAACTTCTGATGCATACTATCGAGGTGGAAAACTTCTTGACCACCAAGATAAAGCTGATATTGCAGTTAAACACGCAGAGTCTCAAGGCAACAATGTAGACAAAGTCTTAATTTGGAGAAGGTACCCTGGAAAAGTTTCTTCAAAAGCGGAATTGACTAAAGGTAGAGATTTTTATGTGGATGAACTACTAAAATCCAAAAAGGGAGTAAGAGTTGATCCAGAATCAATGAATGCAGATGCACCGTTGTTCCTAATGTATACCAGCGGGACGACGGCTAAGCCAAAAGGGTGCCAACATTCCACAGGTGGTTATATGTCATATGTAGCTGGAACTACCAAGTACTACCAAGATGTTCACCCAGAAGACGTATATTGGTGTTTCGCTGATATTGGATGGATAACAGGGCATTCGTATATTGTATATGGACCTTTATCGAATGCTGCAACAGCAGTAGTGTATGAGGGATCACCTGCGTATCCTGACGCGGGCCGGCCATGGAGAATTGCTGAACAATTAGGAGTTAATATATTTCATACTGCCCCAACCACTATTAGAATGTTGCGTAAACTTGGCCCAGATGAGCCCGCAAAATACAATTTCGAATTTAAACACATGACCACGGTTGGAGAACCTATTGAACCGGAAGTATGGCGTTGGTATTACGAATTCATAGGTAAAGGAAAGGCTGTTATCGTCGATACATATTGGCAGACAGAGACTGGGGGATTTATCGGCACTACACTACCAGCCTTGCAGCCAATGAAACCAGGAAGTTGTGGACCTGGTGCCCTTGGCATGCAACCTGTTGTTTTAAATGATGATGGTAATTCTGTCGAGCCAGGAAGTGCAGGTAATCTCTGCATGAAAAACCCCTGGCCTGGACGTATGCAAACTATTTACGGTGATCCAGACAGATTTGTGGACACCTATTTTGGTAAATTTGCCAAAAGAGACAGTAAAAACTGGCAAGACTGGCCATATGTTACCGGAGACGGAGGAACTTTATCAGAAGATGGGTACATACGGATTCTGGGAAGAGTTGATGATGTTATAAACGTCGCTGGACACAGATTAGGTACAAAAGAACTAGAATCGGCTGCTCTCACTGTAGAAGCTGTAGGCGAGGCTGCTGCTGTACCAGCTTATGATGCACTAAAAGGCCGGGTTCCTGAACTATACATATCACTGAAACCAGGTTTCGATGCATCGGACGTGGATGTTCAAGTGAAAAACACAATCGAAAAAATGATAGGACCGATTGCTAGACCAAGTCATATATGGGTAACTAGTGATCTTCCAAAAACGAGTTCAGGTAAAATAATGCGAAGAGTAATAGCTGCAATATCTAATTTTATGGACCCAGGAGATACAACTACTTTATCAAACCCTGAAATTGTAAAACCAATAACAAAACAGGTTCAGGCCGCAAAGAAAGCGATGGATGCCGTTCCAGAAGATGAACGTAAAAAACTGGAATTAGAAGTGCAAAGTTTTGGTGATGATTAGAGTGGTCTTATAAACCCGTACTTTCACTACAGATTAAACTCCTTAATATAATCTTCAGCCGTTTTGGGAAGATAAACATTCGATGTGCCTCTTTGAGCTGAGAGTTTAATCTGTTTTGACCGTTCTCTCGAACGATTTTTTTTATCTTCCGTCATATTGTCATAACACTGAGGGCATGAAACATCCTCTTCGTACTTTTTGGATTTTTTATCTTTTGGTGCTACAGGCTCATTGCAACCATGACATAGATCATAAATTCCCGGTTGGAGACCTTTATTCAGAGAAACACGATTGTCAAAAACGTAACATTCTCCATCCCATAATGAATCTTCTTCATCAACTTCTTCTAGGTATTTCAATATACCACCATCAAGTTGAAAAAGATTATTAAAGCCTATTTCTTTCATGTAATATGACGCTTTTTCGCAGCGAATACCTCCAGTACAATACATAGCAATCTTTTGATCCTTATTAGATGACAACTCAGTATCGATATAATCCTTAAATTCAACAAAAGATCTGGTGTCCGGTGAAACGGAACTTTTAAAAGAACCAATTTTCGTTTCATAATCATTTCTTACATCTACAATTATCACGTCTTTTTGACTAACGAAATCATTCCAATCTTTTGGTGATATATGTTGCGCGCGATCTACTTCATTATTAACAGGATTATTGCTAAACGTGACGATTTCTTTCTTTATCTTGACTTTACTTCGGTAAAAAGGCATATTCGGAGTCTGAGAAAACTTAATATTAAGATTATGAAAACCCATATTATCTAAATATCCAATAAACTCATCGGTAAAGTCAGGTAACCCTGCGATAGTACCATTAATACCTTCTGAGGCTATGATGATCGATCCTCGTATTTTATTCTGAGTACATAAAGATTTTAGTGATTGTGATAGTGAACTTAAATCACTTACTTTTATGAATTCATAAAAAGCAGCCACCTTAAATTGAATCATTTAATGAAATCCTTACCAAAACAATCAGTGATTTTGTCATGGTACTGAGGCCATGATATTAATACACAATCATACGTTTGATTCACTTTCCAGTCGATATCACTGCCTGATGCATCGGTGACTTTTAACCCTAATTGCTGGCACACAGCTACTCCGGCAGCAATATGTTCAACACCAGCATTAAAAAATATCTGAGCACCTAGATGTCCACTAGCTAAATGAAATAAACTATATGGAGCTGAACCAAAAGATATTAATCCTCCGGTTTCCCCAGCCCAAGTAAGATTATTTCCTATGGTCCCCCATGAACCTCCGACAGAAACTCCTATTAAGGTATTTTTTAAATCGCTTTCAGGGCCTGATGGCAACCATGGCCTACCATTACGCGTCACAGTTTTTGTTGACACGGTTGCTAATCGTTCCTTTATAGAAGGCATTGTTATCACACCTAGAACTAAAGCCCCACCTGGTCCAATCAATGATATGGATATACCAAATGTTGCTAAACCAGATGCATAACAATTTGTACCGCATAACGGATCGACTAACCATGAATATTCCCCTCCACCATTTTCCTCAAATCCCTCTTCGGAATAAATATCAGCTGGCGCATTTATACCTGACAGTATTTTTTTTATTGACTTATCAGACTCTAGGTCAGCATCTGTGACTAATTCCCCGGGAGCTTTCTCCCAAGAAGACAGTCCCATTGCTTTAACAGCAGGATTAATGGAGCTGAACTTAGACATTAATACTTCCGATGCAGCATCCGACGCGATCAATGCAGCTTTTAGATATTCAGCTATCGAAGTTGGTATGAATTCGTTATTATTTTCTTGCATTTGTTATCTCATATTGATGATGCGCCTGATAATTGTAATTTCAAAACTCGTACCATTCTGGAACAACAGTAGTTATTAGTTATCAACCTGCTATAAAATTTATCGCATCATCTAGCAATATATTATGGTAAATTATCTTACATTATGAAGTTACACTATTCACATGATTTGCAGTCGCCAAAAGAATCAGCTTTTGACACTTTAATGGATCCATTGAATTTAAAAAACTTTATCCCTGGATGCGAGTCATTTGAATGTATTAATGAAAATTCTTACGAGATTTATAGTAGATTCAATATTGGCCCCATAGAAGTTCGTCATACAGTAACTATGAGGCTTGTTGATTCAAAGAAACCTGATTCAGTTAGGATCGTTATTTTTGGAGAAGGCACCGGAAGTAGTATAAATGCAGAAGGAATACTCTCTTTTGAGGCAATTGCCGATCGGACAAGAATAGTTATAAATGGTAAAGCACAAATTACAGGATTGCTTGCAAATTTAGGATCTGATGTATTGGAGCAGTCTGTGAAAACTTTGTTAAAGGAATATTTTAATTCATTAAAATTTAGAACCACGATATGACAAGTAAAAAGCATTACATCCATGTGACACTAGAAGCAGGCATCTTAAAAGTGATTTTAAAAGATCCCGAAACGAAAAACGCAATGGGATCTGAAATGGCAGAGCAATTAATCAACACACTAAATGATTTTTCTAAAGATAGCCAGAGTAAGGTTTTAATGATCACAGGCGATAAAGAGTCTTTTTGCTCAGGAGCTAATGTACGCACAATGAAAGCAAACGCTGATTCTTTTATTAGTGAATCAACCCTAGACACTGATCCTTGGAAACAACTTGAAAAGTCTATTAAGCTTAATGCAACAGAACCGCAATCAGATGAAATTGAAATAGTCCGAAATATTACCAGACATATATTTAATCTTAGAAAACCTTCAGTTGCTGCTGTAAACGGACCTGCAATTGGTTTTGGAACAGGACTAGCTTTAAGCTGCGATATTCGCCTGGCAAGTACTAATGCTATTTTTAGAGAGGCATTTGTAAACGTTGGCCTAATACCTGCAGATGGATCATGTTGGTACTTACCTAGAATGATTGGTCTCACTAATAGTTTTCTATACCAATATACCGGAGAGGTCATTACTGCTAAGGAAGCTTATAGACTTGGCCTGGTTTCTAAGTTAACTGAGCCAGATACATTAATGGATGAAGCTGTTCGACTTTGCCAAAAATTAGCAGAAGGACCTTCGTATTCTATGGCTATTATCAAACGTCTAATTCAACTTTCTTCAGACATTAATTTCGAAGAGAGTATGGAAATTTCTGGAATTGCTCAAGGCATTGCAAAAAAAACAAACGACCATAAAGAAGGTGTGTCTGCTTTTTTGAAAAAACGAAAACCTTCGTTTAATGGTGATTAAACCTTATTTAGTTGCTTAAAAACCATTGAATTACATCATGAAATTCATCTGGCGATTCCTGATGTAACCAATGACCAGCATTTTCTAACTCTACCAGCCTGGATTCTGGAATTGTTTCTGCCAACTCTATTGCGTGAGTGTGAGTCAGGTCTTGACTTAATCTACCTCTTAAAATTAATGTAGGACATTTAATCTCAGTCCAACCATACCATAAATGGTTCTCCATATAAGTCGCATAGGAGGAGGTGTCATGTATATAAGCCCTACTTCCATCTAACCCACCGCTAGTTAAATTCCTCGCTTGCCTATTAATGCTCTCAAGGTCCACTCTTGGTCGTTGAGCTGACAAAAATGTGATTGTTTCTTCTATCGATATCCATTTAGTAACATCTGAAATAGAACTCTGTTCTAAATCATAAATAATAAGATTAGATACCATATATGGGTTTTCAACCGCCAATTTTGCTCCCATTCTTGATCCAGCTCCATGGCCAATCACAATTGATTCATTGAGATTTAACGAAACTGCTAGACTTTTGATGTCAGAGTATAAATCGTTAAAGCTGTACTTGGGATCTGAAGGCTTATCGCTATGTCCGTGCCCTCTTAGCTCAATTGAATAAACCCGATACTTATCCCTAAACCTCGCTGCAATCAGATCCCAAGTACGAGATGAGTCACCCAAATCATGAATGAGCAACATCTGGCGACTACTAGTACCTCCCCAATCAAGGTAATAGGTTCTTAGTCCAGCAAAATGATGGCTTTTACGAGTCGGTTTCTGTTTCATGAAAAGTGGGATTATATATAAACTTAGTAAGAATCACGGCCACACCAAATCTCCAGATTGATATATTTCGTTAACAAACTCTGATCTGTATGCGTTTGTGTAATCGAAATCAGCCTGAAGTGCATCGTATTCCATTAGATGATCATATAAGGATTCCCACTGTGAATCTGCCATGAAACCAAGTCCGTTTTTATCAGTCAATTCACTTGTTGCATCTTTGATCTCAGTCTCAAGCATGAATTCTTGGTGCTCTGAAGTACTATCAGGGGCATACTCTAAAACTATATCTATTGCCAAAGCTGGATTCTGTATTGCAAATTCGATTCCTTTTAATGTGGCCTTAAGAAAACGTTTAACAAGTTCAGGGTTTTCGTCGGCATAGTCATGAGTAGTGATATAGGTTAATCCCAAAGTAGGAACCCCATAGTCGTATGGATCCCAGAGTGTAACCCCATGGCCCATTGATCTAATGGTATCAGGCTCGTTAGATTTAAAAACCGCGAGAATATCAACTTTTCCTTCAATCAATATTCTTGGATCGAAACCCACACTAACTTCTTTTATATTTTTCCTTATTACTGACTCTGACTCAATCATAGCAATATAGTCAGAAGGTATGGATATTTTATATCCAAAGGTTTTACCCTCCCAATCTTTTAACGAGTTAATGTTAGAATCCTCTAATGCTATGTATCCTTGTTGACCTCTTTGCCCGATTAGTGCCACTGAAGTTAAAGGTGCACCAGAACTAGATATTTGTTTAAGTACAGACCCTGCATCGGCAGTAGAAAACTGTACGTCACCTGACAGCAATAATTTGACGTGTTCTCCAGATGAAGCATGTTTGATATCCACGTTTAGACCTTGCTGTTCAAAATAACCATTTTTGTCAGCAACATAGACTCCGACAAACGGTAGATTTGCTTGAGGTTTATACCCAGCCATGAAAACAATATCTTCAACCGTTTCATTATTTGTTGCACACCCAGCAAACATTCCAATGGCAATAACGAGAGCCATAATACTTAATTTTACACCCAATGTTATATTCCTTTCACACAGCCAGAATTTTTACCCAATATCATTTTCTACTTTTTGACTATCGTGCCAAAATAGTAGTTTTTTTTCAATATACAAAACCAACGTTGTTAACAAGATTCCCATCAATGCCAACATAAAAACTGCTCCAAACAATTGCGGCATATCCAAATTGTTATTAGCTCTAATTATCATGCTTCCTAAACCTCTGTCACCTGAAAACCACTCCGCCACCACAGCACCGATCACTGCAAGTGGAATAGCAATCTTAAACGATGATAATAAGTAAGGGTATGAATTTGGAAAACTTGCTTTGATCATTATCTCAAATTTGGAAGCATTTAAAGACTTTAACAGGTCGGTTATATCGCTACTAGTCGCCCTCATACCAGCAAGACAATTTACCAGTACAGGGAAAAAGGTGATTATCGCTGCGATTAGTAGTTTAGGAAGTAATCCAAACCCAAACCAAATAACAAACAAAGGAGCTATTGCTATTATAGGTGTCACTTTAATCAATATAGCTAGTAGCAACAATCCACGCTCCAAAAAACGCGATTGGTACATTACTGTTGCACCTATTATCGCAACAGCAGCTCCTAGAATAAACCCTCCGATTGCTTCTCCCATTGTCACCAGGGTGTTAAGGCAGTATTCAGAAATATTAGTTACAACTTCTATAATGATCCTTGACGGAGGGGGTAATAAATAAGGTTCTATTTCAGACACCCTAACAGAAATCTCCCACAGCGCGAATACTAATGCGAACACAACTACTGGTGGACCAATCCAGTATAGCGACTGCTTTGCCCTGTTAATCAAGTCTTCACGCATTTATATGAACTTCTAACTTGGTTCACAAGCTGATTGAACAATACACTCGATTCCATCTTTTCTGACCTAGTACGACCTAAATTCACATTTACGATCTTCATCGCACCAGCAGCCGATTTAGGCATAACAAAAACTCGATCCGATAAAAGTACCGCTTCGGTTGAATTATGCGTGACAAACAGTACAGTTGGTTTAGTTTTATCCAACAATTCTAGAAGTTCGTAGTGCATAGTCTCTCGGGTTATCTCATCCAAAGAACCGAATGGTTCATCCATCAACAACACTTTTGGATTAATTGATAGAGCTCTTGCCAATGACACTCTTTGCCTCATCCCCCCAGATAGTTGGTATGGGTAATGATACTCGAATCCATTTAGTCCAACTAAAGAAATGAGTTCTTCAATAGTTCTATAATGCTCATCGGTAATTGCCTTATTAACCTCCGTAGGCAGCCTAATATTGTCATAAACTGTGCGCCATGGGATCAGTGCCGGGTCCTGAAACATATAACCAATATGTTTTTTACTCTGTGATATTTCTGGAGAATCGCCATCAATTACAACTGTACCTGAATCTGGGGGCAATAAGCCAGATATAATTTTCAACAATGTAGTCTTACCACAACCACTAGGCCCTACTATTGACACAAATTCCGAATGCTTTATTACAAAATTTACTGAGTTTAGAACTTTATTCTCAACACCATTTTTAGAAACGTAACTTTTTGATACGTTATATACCTCAATTCGGTTGTTCATGAGATTATCTCCAAAGATCTATCGTCAGCTTTAATATCTAATCCACTCATATTGCCCAATACTAGCAATTAAGTCATCGATTTAAATCCGCCTCAAAATAGGGTCTAATTTGCTTAAGAAGTGGGTTTCTTTTCTAATTCGATTTCCAACAAAGATACAACCGCCTTATATTCATCGCGGACTATATCACTAGTTAAAACTGTGGGCTTACTTTCATCTCTATAGTCCGAATTCAAACTTAATTTGCCAAGGAAAGGCAACTCGAGTTCGTTACAAATTTCCTCTCCAGCTCCAGTGCCAAAGATTTCACCAGAAAAGTTCTCTACCACGCCTAGCACATCAACTTTTAAAGTTTTAATCATATTTATAGACCGTTTAGCATCTATCATAGCTAACTCTTGTGGAGCTGTTACGATTACAAAACCGTCCAAATCTAAAGTTTGCATTACAGTTAAAGGCCCATCTGAAGTACCAGGAGGAAGATCAACTATTAGAAAATCTAATTCACCCCATACCGTCGATTGCAATAATTGATTTATTGCATTATGGACCATAGGGCCACGCCATATTATTGCCTCGTCTTCCTTTTGTTGAAAAAAGCCCATTGACATCACAGAGACTCCAAACCTACTCGGCGGAATCAATCTCTTATCTTCAGCCATTTCAGGAGGTTCAAATATCTTCATTGCCCTAACAACATTTGGACAATCTATATCTACATCTAAAATGCCTACAGATTTTCCAGCCTCAGCCAGGCTGACTGCTAGATTTACTGAAACCGTAGTTTTCCCGACTCCTCCTTTACCACTGTAAACACCTATTTTATTCTTAACAGATTCTAAAGCCGAACTAATTGCCCTCCGTTGTTCAAACTGTCGCTTCATCGATTCAATCTTCGCTCGGGCTTGTGGATTCTGCGCCGGATTATTAGGTTTCTGTGTCATTATTCTCCTCTTTATTTAGTACTGTTATGTGTACCAACAATTCTCAAGTAATATAAAAAGGGGCCTAAATGACCCCTTTTTATTTGTTATTGGCGAATTTAGCCTTAATCGATACCTAACTCTGATCTACCTTCCTCTGAAATCATGTCAGGCGTCCATGGTGGATCGTAAACTAATTCAACGTTCACGTCGTCAACTCCATCTAGCTCAGCCACTCTCCATTCAGCTTGCTGCGCAATATAAGGGCCCATGCCACAGCCTGCGAATGTTAGTGTCATTTTTATATCAACATTTCCTTCATCTACTGCACAATCATATATCAAACCTAAATCAACCACGTTTATCGGGATTTCCGGGTCATAAACATCACGAAGTGCTTCCATTACAATGTCTTTATTCAAGACAGTTGTTTCGCTAGTCATAAGTTCATCTCCATTGGTTTTATTTGTGATTATTCATAGTTAATAGGTATGAATTACGTCTAAGTAAAATTTTATTTTGACACCTGAACTAATGTCAACGCAATTTGATGTTCGTATTTATTTTTTAATCTATTAGTACTTTCCTTAGGTCTACAATTTGATCCCGTAATAAAGCAGCTTTCTCAAATTCGAGCTTTTTAGCTGCATCCTTCATCTGCAGCTGCAAATCACTTATTAATTTCACCAACTCATCTTTAGGCAGATTCCCTTGAGAATTAATAAACTCGTCCTTCTGTACAGTTTCACGCACACGTTCTGTAATGTCATGAATTGTTTTTCTGATTCCTTGAGGAGTTATTCCATATTCTGAATTATAAGATTCTTGTATTACTCTACGTCGATTAGTTTCATCAATTGCTTTTTTCATCGAATTTGTAACTTTTTCTGCATACATAACAACGTAACCATCAACATGGCGTGCAGCCCTTCCAATGGTTTGAATTAACGCCGTTTGAGACCTCAAATAACCCTCTTTATCAGCATCTAGTATCGCGACTAAACTTACTTCAGGTAGATCAATGCCTTCACGAAGTAAATTTATCCCAACAACCACGTCATAAACTCCTAATCTCAGGTCTCTCAATATCTCACTACGCTCTAAGGTATCTATCTCGGAATGCATGTGATGTGTCTTAACACCAACTTCTTGTAAATAATCAGATAATTCTTCTGCCATCCTCTTTGTTAAGGTAGTAATTAAACAACGTTGATTCTGTAAAACTCTCTTTCTGATTTGATCAAGCAGGTCATCAATTTGTCCATGTGTAGGCTTTATCTCAATAACTGGATCTATTAAGCCCGTAGGCCTAATTACTTGTTCAATTACATTCTTACTATGTTCCATTTCGTATGGACCAGGAGTTGCCGACACATAAACGATTTGATTTATATGAGATTCAAATTCCTGGAAACTCAAGGGACGATTATCCAGAGCAGAGGGCAACCTAAATCCATGCTCAACTAAAACTTCTTTTCTAGAACGGTCACCTCCATACATCGCACGTATTTGAGGTAATGTCATATGAGATTCATCTACAACAACTACGAAGTCATCCGGAAAATAGTCAATGAGCGTGTATGGAACGCTACCCGGCTCACGTCCAGACAAATGCCTGGCATAATTTTCAACTCCTGCACAATACCCAGTCTCTCTTAACATCTCGATATCATACAGAGTTCTTGATTCTAACCGTTGTGCTTCCACTAATTTTCCTTGATTATGTAGAGCTTTTAATGTTAAGTCCAACTCTTCTTGAATATTATCTATGGCGTTTTTAAGTTTCATTTCAGAAGTTACAAAATGCTTAGCAGGGTAAATTTCAATATCTTCCAATTCAGTCAATATTTCTCCAGTCAATGGTTCGAGTGATACTATCCGATCAACTTGATCTCCCCAGAATTCGATCCTCACTCCTAAAGCTTCTTCATAAGCAGGCATTAATTCTAGTGTGTCTCCTCGCACACGAAATCGACCTCTAGACAAATCAAAATCATTTCTTTCATATTGCATATCAATTAACTTACGTATCAGTTTTCTTCGGGAATGATTTTCACCTTTACGGACGTAAGCAACAAAAGATTCATATTCTTCTGGAGAACCTAATCCAAAAATACATGAAACTGATGCGACAATTAATACGTCTTTCCTAGTTAATAAAGCTCGAGTAGCAGAATGTCGAAGTTTATCTAGCTGTTCATTAACATCAGCATCTTTCTCGATGTATGTATCTGTTCGAGGAATATAAGCTTCAGGTTGGTAGTAGTCATAATAACTAACAAAATATTCGACCGCATTATTTGGAAAAAACTCTTTGAATTCAGTCGCTAGCTGCGCTGCTAAAGTCTTATTATGCGCAATCACTAATGTCGGACGCTGAACTGAAGCAATCATGTTTGCAATGGTAAATGTTTTCCCGCTACCTGTAACGCCTAATAAAGTTTGATGTTTTACACCTTTTGAAACACCATCACTTAGCTTTTTGATCGCTTCAGGTTGATCACCAGTGGCTTTAAAGTCAGATACAACAGAAAAGGAATGTTCCATCATTCATCCAGAAAGATGCTCTAACGCAGACCTAACTCGCTCCTCCATCGGTAAATCTGCTTCTGTTTCACTAAGCCTGACTGCCTCTCGAGCTTCATTAATTGAATAGCCCAGTGCAGTCAATGCTTCCAGCACTTCCGTCGAAGAATCAACTGAATCCATCGATGATAAATCTTTAGCTAACTGTCCTTTTAACTCAAGAATTATCCTTCCTGCGGTTTTCTTTCCAACTCCAGGAACCCTACTGAATGCCAGTTGATCTTCTGTATTGACGGCGTGCCTTAAATCACTAACTGAAAACATTGACATAATGGCAAGTCCTAACCTAGGGCCGACTCCATTGATCGATATGAGGGACTCAAAGCTAGACCTGGATTCATCGGATTCAAATCCATATAGTGTCATACTGTCCTCTCGAACTTGCATGCTAGTAAACAAACTAACAGTATCCCCAGTTTTTCCTATCGATGAAATTGATGAATTTGGTACGTTAACACGGAATGCTATGGGTCCCAGGTCTATATCCAGCCAATCAATACCAATCTTGATAATTTTGCCTTTAATATTAGTAATCATATTCCATCACCATTTTAAATTTCTACGATATCGCGATAACGAATTGCATTATAGTGACATAACGCAACAGCAAGAGAGTCAGATGAGTCTGTACTCATATTATTGTCATTAAGACCTAAAATAGCAGCAACCATCGACCTCACTTGTTCTTTTGAACTACCTCCATAATCAGTTACTGATTTTTTTATTTCCATAGGACTATACAGCGATAGTTCAATGTCCTTTTCTGCGGCAACAATCATTGCTAGAGCCTGAGATTGCCCTATTGCTAAGGCTGACTTAACATTTTTACCAACAAATGGGTGCTCTATCGCAATATTATCTGGCTCCCAATTTGTGACTATTACTCTTAGTGAGGTCAGCATCGAGGACAATCTTTTGGGCAAGACATGATTTTTAGGGGATTTCAATGTAGATGAGTATAAGTGAATCACTTCATCTTCAATAACTTCAACAATCCCTACCCCCATATTAACTGTGCCGGGATCAACACCAAGAATCCGCATTAGAGCTTAACTACCATATTGATCTATTGCTTCCTGAGGAAAATCTCCATTCGAATAAACTCTTTGAACATCATCCAGGTCTTCTAATTTTTCCAAAAGTCGTAATGTGGGTTTCGCGTTTTTAAAATCAAGTTCAACAGTGTTAACCGGAATCATTGATACTCCAGACGAAGCGATCTCAGTTTGGTTATCATGCAAAGCCTGCCGAACAGAGTCAAATTGTTCCACTGGAGAGTATATCTCAATCAACGAATCATCTATATCAAAATCCACCGCTCCCGCGTCAATGGCTAACATAGCAATATCTTCAGAAGCACTTGGGTCACATTGAACTATAAATACAGCTTTTTGCTCAAATTGCCAGGCAACGGAACCAACTTCTGCTAAACTACCTCCGCCTTTTGAGAAGGTTGAACGAACATCAGAAGCTGTTCTGTTTCTATTATCAGTTAGGGCTTCTAGTAATATGGCTGTTCCTCCTGGCCCGTATCCTTCATACCGGATTTCGGTCAATTGATTACCTTCTGTGAGTTTACCAGTACCTCTTTGTATAGCACGTTCGATAGTATCTGAAGGCATATTAGCATCTTTTGCATGTTGAACCGCCATCCGTAATTTAAAATTCGATTCTGGATCACCACCTCCTGCTCGAGCAGCAACAATAATTTCTTTAGACAACTTAGTAAACATTTTGCCGCGCCTAGCATCTGTAACGGCTTTAGCATGTTTAATTGTCGACCATTTAGAGTGACCTGACATTTACTTCCTCTCTAGTTGTATTAGGGTTTAAATTATATCTTGTGGATCTACTATTAAAACTTGGGTTTCTAAGTTCACTTCTTTTATCACATCACGTATTGCAGGAAATAGTAATTCACCTCCACTAGAACAACTCACCACATACACATCGTTTGCACCGGTTTCGATGATTCTGTCTAAAGTCCCAATGTGAAGTCCATGCATAGACAATACTTTTAAACCTATAAGCTCATAGTGATAATAGTGCCAATCGGGTAAATCTTTCAACTCAGATGAAGATATTTTTAACTCCACTCCGATTAAAGCTGAGGCTTTATCAAGGTTATCAAATGAATCAAACCTGACAATCAACATATCACCGTATTGAGAGGTTTTTGCACGAACATCAATAACAGTTAATGAATCATCGTCGTGCAAAAGCACAGAACCTTTATAAAATATACTTTCTGAACTGCCAAACCTTTTAACTTTAACATGGCCATTAAGACCCCAAGTGCCAACAATAACGCCTACAGTTACTTGTTCGAAGTTTGAGGTGCCAGGTTTTTGTGAACTGACCAATGGAATGCGTGATGAGGTTCGAGTTTACAGGCTCAGGCTAGAGAATTTCTAAAACCGCTCTAGTGCCATTTTTAATTGATGCGACTCTTAACAACGTCCTTATTGATTGAGCCACACGACCTTGGCGACCGATCACTTTACCTTTATCAAATGGTGAAACCTCGAGCTGAAGTAGAACTTTGTTTCCGTCTTCTCTGCTCTCCGTCACTTTCACTTCATCAGGATTAGAAGCAATTGATCTTACAATGAATTCCAGCAATTCCTTCATTCTTATCTCCCTATAAAAACCTTAATCTTCTTTTTTATTAGACTGGTTTTCATGAGTTTTTATAATTCTAGACACTGAATCTGTAGGTTGAGCACCTTTAGCCATCCATGCCTGCGCCTTGATAGTGTCAATAACTATTGTAGGAGGGTCTGTTTTAGGATCGTACAAGCCTAATTGTTCAATGAATGACCCATCACGAGCTTCTCGCGAATCAGCTAAAACTATTCGGTAAGAAGGTTGTTTTTTTCCTCCTACCCTTTTAAGTCGAATCTTAAGCAAAAAATCTCCAATACAAATCTCAGTTTCTGAACTATAATTTAGTCTAGTCTTAGCTATAACTAGCTGTCAACGAGGTATAGGGCCGGTATGAGGCGAATATGTTGAATTGTTTTTATTAACCGGCTGCTTGCATAGTGAAAGCTTGTATTAGCGACTGATATCACAGTATAGTTGTATCATTATCAGGCATTATTTTATGCAGAATTAATTAACTTAATTCTTAATTTAAAAAAATTTAGCATATTTTGATCCATAAACAATATGAATCAAACGTGTATATAGGATTTACAAATGAAAGTGGTTTTTCTTGAAGATGTAGAAGGCGTAGCTAACGGAGGAGAGGTTAAGGATGTCAGACCTGGATTCGCTCGCAATTATTTAATACCCAAGAATTTAGCAGTTATAGCAACTCATGATTCTCTTCAACGTTTAGATAAACTTAAAAATCAGGCTGAGAAAGATAGAATCAAGAAATTAAATGATATGACATTACTGGGTGAAAAACTAACGGGTACAAGATTAGACTTGGAAATGCGGTCTGGACCTGGCGGCAGACTTTATGGCTCAGTCACTAATACAATCGTAGCAGATAAACTTTCAGAATTACTGGAAACTGATATTGACAAAAGACTGATTACAATACCAGACTCAATAAGAAATGTGGGCTTGTTTATCGCCAAAATAAGATTGCATCAAGAAGTTGATATAGAAGTGGAATTATTAGTTCATCCAACCGATATAGACCCAGAAACTTTTGTACAACAATTAGCTGACCAGAAATCGAGCTCTGATGAAATAGAAGCTATTGATATCGAATCTTCCAGCGAACTAGATTCCACGTCTGCTGAAGACTTCTCAGAGGAAAATAATGAACCACAACATTCAGATGAAACAGAACCTGAATCAGACTCGAACACGGAAAGCATCGTGGACGAGAAAAAATCCTAAGGATAGTTTTTAGATTTGTACGCGGAGAGATTACTGCCACATGATGCAGATGCTGAAGAAGCTGTAATCGGAGCTGTCCTAATTGATCCGACTTCTCTAACACAAATATCGTCGTTTTTAAGGCCTGATGATTTCTACCTATCAAGGACCCGTTCAATTTATGAATCGTTTATAACACTTTTTGACCGAGGTGAGGCAATAAACCAAGTTACCGTTGCCCATGAGTTGTCTCTGAAAGAATTACTAGACGATGTAGGGGGTTCTAATTATCTGGGGCAAATAGTTAGAACTGTTCCAACATCAGTTCATATAGAACATTATGCAAGAATAGTACAAACATCCGCGGTAATGCGTCAACTGATCTCTGTTGCGGGCGACATAGCAAGTATAGGGTACGAAGGATCCTCCGATGTAGATGTATCACTCCGAGATGCTGAGACGCTACTGTACGGAATTCGTACTAATAGAGCTACTGGTGATTTCCAGCATATTCGCACCATTCTTGATGAATATATGGAACAAACCGCAAGTATAGATTTTGATGATGCGAACCTTACACCAATACAAACAGGATTTCCGGACCTGGATAAAATACTTGGGAATGGACTTGCTCGATCTGACTTGATAGTGCTAGCAGCTCGACCCAGCTTGGGCAAAAGTAGTCTGGCATTTAATATTGCAAGAAACGCTGCTGAAAAGCAGATACGTACTGGCATATTTAGTTTAGAAATGAGCTCTGAGCAAATCGGAAATCGATTGCTCTCAGCTGAAGCAGGAGTAGATAGTCACAGGTTAAGGTTGGGTGTTTTGAGTGAATCAGAGGAAAGGCGAGTATTAGATGCTATTGGAGTGTTATCAGAACTACCCATTTACATGGATGATACTCCTATACAAGGCACAGTAGAAATTCGAGGTAAAGCTAGGCGCCTGCAGGCTGAAAGAGGATTAGATTTAGTTATAGTTGATTACATGCAACTAATGGGTGATTCCAACCGCAGATCCGACAATAGAACACAAGAATTAGGAGATATATCGAGGTCATTAAAGGCATTAGCGAGAGATCTAAATGTCCCAGTCTTGGCTCTATCTCAGTTAAGTCGTGCGCCCGAGCACCGTCCTTCCCACAGGCCAATTTTGTCAGATCTACGCGAAAGTGGCAGTATCGAACAGGATGCCGACGTAGTAGCTTTTATATATAGAGAGGATCATTATACAACCAAAGAAGACTGGGAACGAAGAGAACCTTCAAGACCATATCCTGAAAACATTGCAGAAATAATTGTGGCAAAACATAGAAACGGTCCTACAGGTGCTGTACCCCTGTACTTCCGCAAAGAATTAGTAAAATTTGAGAGTTTAGAAAGAAGGTCTAGGTCTAGAGAATTGGTATAAAAAAATACGAGAGTATTTAATCTGCCTGCACACATGAAAGACAAGTCTATGCACAATAAAAATTACAGGTCAGGGTTTCCCAAAGGAGTGCACTTTACACCAGTTCCCAGTCCTTTACTTGGCCCCATGCTAGAACAAATCGGGGATTACAATGACCTTGTTTGTATTTTAAGATTCATTAACTTAATTCATCTAAAGAAAGGTAGTCATAAGTGGGTAGAGGAAAATTTGTTGATTTCTGACCAAGTACTGCACGCAGTAATCGGATCCAAAGAAAAAATCCAGGATTCTATAAATAAATGTATTAACAATGGGTTTATACTACGTGCATCTTTGAAAACAGATCGGAAAGCTCGAATACTAGTCCTCAACACCTCCGATGGAAAAACTAATATCGACCGTATAATCAATGAAGAACATGACACTAAGGTAGATGTAATTGAAAACAATAATCCTACCGAAAATATTTTTAGTCTGTACGAAAACAATATTGGTACTCTTAACCCTCTAATAACAGAAGAGTTAAAATATGCACAGCAACGTTATCCCGATGATTGGATTAATGAAGCTTTCCGAGAGGCGGTAAAGAATAATGCTAGGTCATGGCGGTATATTGAAAGCATACTAGAAAATTGGCAAGTAAATGGGCGATCCAAAACTAATAACCCTAACAGGAGACAAAGTGGACGAAATCGGCGACATATTAAAGAAATTGGACAAAGCGCCAGCAAAAGATACTAAATCAGAAATCAAACTTCGAAAGACAGAGGATGTAGAACTCGAGTGCGATCGATGTAGCGACTTAGGCTGGTTTACAGAAGATGTCGCAATTGATCATCCAGACTTCGGTAGATTTGTAACTTGCACGTGCCAACAAGATGATTTACTTGAACAGGACAATTCGCAATTAATTCGGTATAGCAATTTAGGATATTTAGTAAGGTTTGACTTCGAATCTTTTATTCCTGAGTTTTCAAGTGTGCCAGATATACAATCTCTGATTAAAACTGCTAAGGATGCAGCCCTAGATTACACAGTGTCACCCCGTGGATGGCTAGTATTAGTTGGCCCACATGGTTCAGGTAAAACCCATTTGTCTGCTGCAATCGCTAACCAATGTATAAAGAATGGCCATATTGCAATTTATATTGATGTGCCAGACTTGATGGACCATTTAAGAAGTAGCTTTGCGCCCGATACACCATATTCGTATAGCGAGCTCTTCGATCGAGTTCGCAATACTCCACTGCTAATTCTAGATGACTTAGGTAGTACATATCCTACTCCGTGGGCATTAGAGAAATTGCAACAAATACTCAATCATAGATTTAATGCCGAATTGCCAACAGTTATAGCAACGTCACAAGAACTGAGCTCATTGGATTCTTATATTAGATCTAGATTAAAAAGTGAACACCTTTCAAAAATTATTAGGTTAAAGCCTTCAGATATTGGGTTTGGTTTAGGTAGCATCCCTAAAGACCTCCAAGACAGGATGACATTGGATTCATACAAAATAAGTGGATCAGGGTTAAATTCCAAAGAAAAAGCAAGCTTAAAACTAGCCTTGGAAGTAAGTAAAACATATGCTTCATATCCTGATGGCTGGCTGACCTTGTCAGGTTCCACCGGAGTTGGTAAAACTCATCTAGCAGTTGCCATTGGCAGTCAGCGAATTCGCGAAGGAGACGATGTTTTCTTCGCCTTCGTTCCTGATTTGCTCGATTACCTGAGAAGTAGCTACACGCCAAATAGTGCAGTTAGATATGATGAGATTTTTGAAAGAATCAGAAACGCTGGCGTTTTAATTCTTGATGACCTCGGTCAAGAAAGAGGAGGTCCCTGGGCAGAAGAAAAATTATATCAATTGTTAGTACATCGACATAATCTCAAATTGCCTACGATAATAACAACACTAGATGACTTTATGGGCGAACTTGGACCTATACGTTCTCGGGCAGCCGACAAGGCGGTGGGATATGTCCTAACTATATTAGGAAAAGACTTTCGGCGCCGATAAAGAGAATGATAAAACATCACTCTAAATAATTGGTGTGTCTTAGATTTTAACAACTCAACTTCATGAATTAGTTCAACATATGAAAAACACAACTTGCATACTTTGCGAAGTGGCCCATGGGCGGTCTCCGGGTAAAATCCATTATGAAGACACCGAAATATCTGTGTTTGATAATGTGCTAGATTGGGCTCCTGTTATGATTTTGTTAGTCCCTAAAGCACACATATCTCAAAGCCAGTTATGGCAGGATAAAAATCTGTTCAATAAAATTTCAACACTGGCTGTAGACATAGGTAAAGAGATGTGTCCAAATGGATATCGATTATTATCCAATTTTGGAAATGACGGGTTACAAACCCAAGCACATGGACACTTGCACTTAATAGGAGGGAAGCGTCTAGGTTTTTATGTGGATTTTTAAAATTTATTCTTATTAGATGTGAAAATCGGCATAATCTCATCACCTAATAATCGAATGGTTTTTTCAACAACTCGATAATCCATTTGTCCTGTATTCACCTTTAGCATTAGATTATTTACCCCTGCTTCACGAAGATCATTAATTTGATCTTTAACTTTAGCAACTGATCCAAAAATAAACCCATCCTCAAGTTTTTCGTGCTTGAGGTGTCTTTGTCCTTCTTTTGAATTAACCCATTAAGGTGAATTTAATTTTATTCTTGCGTCGCTAATAAATGTCTGTTCTATTTCCAAATGTTGTCTAGCTATTTTCTCAGCTTCGTTGTCAGAGTCAGCTACTAATATATCTGAGGTAAACCATATATCGTTTACAGCTGCCTGAATCTCTGACTCGGTATAGCCGGACTTTGCAGCCTGTTCTTTATAAAGAGTTAGTTTTCTAGTAATGTCTGCTGGTTTGCCTCCTGCAGTAAGAAAAGGTCGACACGAACTCGCCAAATTACTTATGCTGCGTTCGCTGATGGCAGAACGCATTATTGGAGGATGCGGTACAGAATATGTAGCCGGACGTATTGCTGGAAACTTAGTATTCCAATACTTTCCTGAATAAGTTACATCTTTTTCCGTCCAACACTTTATTAATAGTTCTTCTGCCTCCTCTAAAGCGCCCGCTCCCATATCCATAGACACATCAAACCCCTCATATTCATAGTGATTTGCAACAGAGCCTCTGCCGAGTCCAACAATCAATCTACCTTTACTAAGCTGATCTATAAGAGAACATTGCGCTGCAAGCCTAACAGGGTTGTGTAATGCTATTTCAAGAACGGCAAAGCCAATCTTTATATTTTTTGTACACATAGCAACCGCTGCGGAAAAAGTTACAGGATCTGCAAAAGCTGATGTTCCATCAAAATGATGCTCATTTAACCAAATTGAGTGAAAACCTTTTTCTTCACACAATTTTATTTCACTCAAAACTTCATATATTAATTTGCCATCATAATTTTCAGACAAGCTGATAGGGAAAACCCAGTTACCAAATTTCACTATATTCCACCGATATTGTTTAGATTAATTTTGTGTTATATCAATCGAACGTAAGAACGCTTCTTGCCACCTTACCTTCACCAAGAACTTGAAAGGCAGTATTCACATCATCAATATTGAAACTTCGAGTAATTAATTCATCTAACTTCAATTGACCAGACTGATACAAAGATATTAGCCGTCCAAAATCAATGTGTGGGCGCGCACTGCCATACATTGATCCAATAATTTTTTTCTCCCACATAATATCTCTTGCATCGATTGTAACAGGAGTTTCAAGAGGAGCGTGTCCTACCCATACTGCTAAACCTCTGTTTCTAACTGCATGTATTGATTGAATGAATGGTTCTGGTACTAATCCAATTGCTTCAAAAGCGTAATGCACTCCCAGTCCACCTGTAAGATCTTTTATCGCTTCAACAGGATTTGTGTCTTTAGAATTCACAGTGTGGGTAGCACCAAATTGTTTTGCTAACTCTAATTTATTATCTAAAAGATCTACTGAGATAATAGTTGTTGCTCCAGCAATTACTGCACCTTGTATCACATTAAGACCTACCCCTCCTGCACCAAAGACAGCAACACTAGAACCAGGATGTACTTTTGCTGTGTTTATAGCTGCTCCAACACCTGTCATAACTCCACACCCAACTAGAGAAGCCTGAGGAAACGGCATTGTTTTATCAATTGCAACCGCGGCTTGTTCAGTTACTATGGCATGAGTAGACATAGTACCTAATCCTGAAAGAAAGGATATATCTTTATTTGTTGAAAACGTACGAGCAGTTCTAGTACTCGCAGGCGGTTTGTAACATACATTTGGTCGTCCAATCTGGCATGCTTCGCATAAACCGCAACTCGGCATCCATGAGAGTATGACATGATCTCCAGGTTGAAGCTCTGTAACACCCGGTCCAATCTCTTCTACGATGCCGGCTCCTTCATGACCAAGGATGACAGGTGTTGGTATAAATGACCACTCGCCTTTTACAACATGCCAGTCAGAATGACATACTCCACTTGCCATCATTTTTACCAAAACTTCGCCATTCTGTGGCGCCCCCAATTCCATATCTTCCACTACGACTGGCTGATTGTAATCATACAATACAGCTCCCTTAATTCGATTCATTGCAATATCCCCCATAGTTTGTTTTAACTTTTATAGGTTTCTAAACCACCAATTAGAAAGTATGGTTTGAAGGAGTGTAGCAGTGCATATGATTCAATACAATATCAAACCTAAAATTCTTTCGACATTGAAAATATTATGTGAATTTCCTCACTATGTTGACATCGTAAATTGCTTGTGAGAAAGTTCCCAAGCAACAACAGGTTGGTATTGTTATACAGCTATGATTCGTTTTTACGATGCGATACTACATTGCCGATTTACTGTTAAAAAACTTTGTAATATAGCTATCAAGGTAATAAGGAGGCCTATATGCTTAGTAGATTACCCTTGTTGATTGTGGTTATCTGTGCTTTATCTTTATTTATAGTTGCTTGCAGTGAAGATGAAGCAGCTACTACTTCTGACACAGGAACAACCACGGAAACCACTGAAGTAAGTGAAGCAACCGACGAAACAACAGAACCAGTGAGCGATTCGACGCTAAAAACTCTTGGAGATATGAAATCAGGTGAGAAGTTTGGCGGAACCCTAAAGGTTGCAGCTCAGGCTAGTTTAGAAACACTAGATACATCTTTCTCAGGAGCCTATGTAGTTACAACAATCAGCGCTCATGTTTGGGAAAGACTTTTTGAGAGAGATGCCGGCTTCAACGCAAAACCGCAAATGGTGTCTGGCTGGGAAGTTGATGATGCTGGAACAACATATACCTTTACGTTAAGGGACGGCATGACTTTCCATGATGGATCGTCTGTAACATCAGGTGACGTTATCCCCTCACTAAAAAGAATGTGGGAAACTACCGCAGCTGGTGATATGTTAAAAGGCCAGATGGTAGAAGATGGTTGGAAAGAAATTGACGACCATACTTTTTCTTTGACTTTTAAACAGCCAATGGGTGTAGTAATTTCAGGAATGGCCGCGCCATGGCCTCTATCCAACATATGGCCAGAGCGAGTTGCCAACACTCCTGCCCAAGAGGACTACGGAGAAGAAAATGCAATTGGCTCGGGACCATATAAAGTATCTGAGTGGGTACGTGGAGACAAATTAGTTGTAGAAAGATTTGATGCTTATGTACCTCGAACCGATGAGGCAGGCAGTTATCTGGCGGGTTCGAAAATTGCCTACATCGATACAATTGAATGGCTAGAAATACCATCTGAGGAAAGCAAAAAAGCTGCCTTGCAAACAGGTGAAATTGATGTGTGGGATGGAGCTGGCTTGGATTTCTATACCGAAATGGTTGATGACCCTAATATCGATGTCGCAAAATATGATAAACATTTCTGGACCTATGATTTCAATGTGACCTCGACAGGACCAGCTAGCAATAAAATGATCAGACAAGCATTGCAAGCTGCTACAGACATTGAAGCCTTGGCAGCGTCAATGGGACCTAGTGATCTTTGGTCACTTTGTCCATCGAGGTACCGATGTGGGACTCCACTTGCCAGCACGGTTGGTGAAGAATACTACAACGAAAAAGACGTTGAGAAAGCAAAGAAAATGATAGCTGAATCTGGTTATGCTGGAGAAACTTTCTTGCTTATGAATCCGAATGATTATGCAACTATTACTCCGATGGGACAGGTGTTAAAGCCTTTGTTCGAAGAAGTTGGTCTAACAGTTGAAATGCCATCAATGGATTGGGCCACTTTGCTATCGAGATTACCTGATCCAGATTGGGATGCAATTACAGACTGGTGGGTTCAATGGGCTTCTCCAGACCCTGTGGCTGACCCAATGCTTTCAGGAACACTGTATTTTGGTAACTTCGGAGATGATCCAGAGGTAGAAAGGACAAAGGCATTGAGACTTCAATACGCTTTTGAGCCTGACGCATCAAAACAGATGGATCTTATCGGAGAGATGCAGCTTGCACTGTATGATTCTGCACCTCAGGTAATGCTTGCTCAGTGGGCATCCATTTACCCATACAGCAAAGTGGTTAAAAACTTTGATGTACCGGTATTTCCAGTTTATATAAATGCTTGGTTAGATAGGTAAATCGAAACTAAACAGGTAAGAAATATAAGTTAAGAGCAAACAAGCTCTTTGAGTATCAACTCAAAGAGCTTGTTTGTTAATTCAAATTGACAGTTGAATTATTAAAAGTAAAACAAGTCAATCAGGTCATACAAATATTGAGGGATTAAAGTAAGTTTTAATGAGTGGATATATAATCAGAAGATTATTAGCAATGATACCAGTTCTACTTGTCGTAGCGTTGGTAGTATTTGCGTTAATCCATATAGCTCCCGGAGATCCCGCAGCATTAATCGTAGGTACACACGCAACAGAAGAAAAGTACGATTTAATTAGAGAAAGCCTAGGACTCAACAAGCCAATGTATATTCAACTAGGAATATGGTTTGGAAATCTTTTCCAAGGAGACCTAGGTGAATCATTGTTCGGAAAAACCTCTGTCACTGAAATGATTGGACAGCGTATAGTTCCAACATTTTCAGTTGCAGCCTTTACTTTAATATTTTCTATGGCCATCGCAATTCCCTTAGGCATAATTGCTGCATGGAAGGCTAACAGTTGGATAGATCGGTCCGTGATGGTATTCACTACACTTGGTTACTCAGTACCTTTATTTTGGCTTGGTTTCATACTTATGTGGGCTTTCGCTGTAAAGCTGAACTGGTTTCCAGCAATTGGTTACACGGCTCCAACTGAAAATGTCGGGGATTATTTCTATCACATGGTACTACCTGTACTTGCTACCGGTTTAGTAGTGATGGCTCTTATTGGCAGAATGACTAGGGCCACAATGCTGGAGGTACTCTCAGAAGATTACATAAGAACGGCGCGTTCGAAAGGGTTAGCAGAAACGCGTGTATTACTATCACATGCGTTGCGAAACGCAATGCTGCCAATTATAACTGTATGCGGAATTAGCTTAGCTTTACTGTTGGGTGGAGTTGTGGTGACAGAAAATGTTTTTGCTATACCTGGAATGGGCAGACTTTTAGTAAATGCTTTAAGTCATAGAGATTATCCAGTGATTCAAGGAACAGTATTAGTTTTTGCTGCTATAGTCGCTGTAATAAATCTATTAATAGATCTGTCTTACGGGCTACTAGATCCTAGGATTAGATACAAATAACTTATGAATAAAAATCAAACATCAACTTCAGCCTGGGTTAAACCTCCAGACTTAACTATAAAGGACAGGGTAAATGACCTGCTGGCGCTATTAAAAAGACATCCGAATATGGCTGTAGGTCTTTCTATATTTTTGTTTGCGGTACTTATCGCTATTTTTGCGCCAGTACTATGGACATCTGATCCATCTATGCCTGCTCCTTTAGAAAGGTTCACTGGGCCTTGGACAACAGGTCATTGGTTTGGCACCGATAATATAGGGCGCGATATTTGGTCAAGAGCACTATACGGCAGCCGGATTTCATTAACCGTTGGAGTATCTGTTGCAGTTATAGCGATAAGTGCAGGAACTATAATTGGTATAACCGCGGGGTATTCTCATAAATTTGACATGGTTGTCATGAGATTCATGGACGGGTTAATGTCAATTCCTTCAATAATATTAGCAATCGCGCTAATGGCATTATTGGGGGGAAGCGTACAAAATGTGATTATCGCATTAAGTATTACGGAAATACCTATAGCCACCCGAGTAGTCAGGTCAGCTGTTTTAAGCTTGAGAGAACGAACTTACATAGAAGCTTCACGATCAATTGGTGCTACAACACCTCGTATTATGATTAGACACATTTTACCTAATATCGTGGCTCCATTGATTGTGCATGCCACATATGTAGCATCTGCGGCAGTGTTGTTAGAAGCATATTTGAGCTTCCTTGGAGCTGGCCCGCCTGAAGAAATACCAAGTTGGGGCAACATGGTGGCAGGGGCTAAGGACTACCTTAGTAGAGCCCCGTACATGATAATTTTTCCTGGATTATTTTTAACATTCACTGTTCTAGGAATGAGTTTATCTGGAGATGGTCTAAGAGACATATTAGACCCGAAAATCAAACGTAGGTCGTAGAGTGACATTCGTTTTTGCTAATTAGTGTTAAGGAGGGATAAATATGACTGAGTTAACTGATTTAAGATCAAAAGTTTTAGGGATAATTGATGATTTCTCTGGTACTGCGAGCGTTAGTGCAAATAATTTAACCACTGGCGAAGTATTGAGTATTAATGAAAAAAAGCTACTTCCTGCACTCAGTGCCATAAAAATTGGAATTATGGCCGAACTTTTTTTTCAAATCCACGAAGGTGAATACAATTTACTTGACCGAGTGAAAATAGATGCTAGCGATCTTAGAGGAGGAACAGGAGTTTTCAGAGAAATGGAAACCCCCTTTGAAGTCACATTAAAAGATATTTGTATGATGATGATTGTAGTAAGTGACAACACTTGTACTTGGAAGCTTAGTTCTATGTTAGGTATAGATTCTATAAATAAACGAATGCGATCTCTTGGGCTGAACGAGTATTCACTAAATCATGACTTGGGTCCAACAGCATTTGATGATATGCAAGGAAAGGATGTCAATGCATACTCCGAGTGCTCAGCTAGAGATTTTACCAATCTTGTAACATTGATGGCTAAGGGGGAGCTAGTTTCAAAAGAATCATCGGATGCAATGCTTGATATTATGGGACGGTGTCAACATATAGAGTGGCTAGGCAGATATCTTCCATTAGACCAATTCCCAGCTGAATCCGGAGTTGAACCTAAAGTTAAAATGTACAACAAACTTGGAGCTTATTTACACGCCCGTTGCGATACAGGACTTATTAAATCCGAAAATAGTGATTATGTTATTACGGTTTTCGCTTCATATAGTAAGGATAAAAGTTTACTTTTATGTCCTCATGAAGGTTCAAGATTGATAGGAGAGATATCAAAAGCAGTATATGACTTTTGGGGTTAAGGCGCGTTATTTAGGCAATTATTAAAACAATTATTAATACTACGATAATTACAAATCCTAAACCTAGTATGAAATAAGCTAAAAGCTGTTTATTCATACAAACCAGCCTGCAAACTCCGAGACTTTACTTTGATTAATTTTCCCATCAATATAGTCTTTAAATGCCTGTTCTAAAATGCTAACTCCTTCATCCACTTCATCTGTGGTTAGAACCAAGGGTGGCGTTATTTCTAATACATTTCCAGAGTTACCCACATAATAAAGTAATAAACCTAACTCCCAGGCTCTATAAACAATACTAGATGCTGCTTCCCGATTGGGAATTTTTGAAAACTTGTCCTGTACCAAGTCTACACCCTGTATTAAACCACGGCCTCTAATGTCGCCAACTATTCCATAATCTCCTAATGCAGAAACCAATTTATCACCAAGATATTTTCCTGTAATTGCTGACTGCTCAACAAGATTTAGTCTTTCTATTTCATTCAAGGTCTCAAATCCAGCGATACAGCACGCTGCATTACCAGATGTCGTAAATCCGGCAAACCCACTATCCAACACATCAGCTCTGCCTACGACCGCACTGAGTGGTAATCCCCCTCCTAATGACTTTCCAAGCAATAATAAATCAGCTTCAATACCATAATGTTCATATGAGAACATCCTGCCTGTCCTCCCTAACCCAATCTTTATATCATCAATGACTAATAAAATATTATGGGAATCACATAATTTTCTAAGAATGGGCATAAAATCGTCTGGCGGCACAACATCGCCACTATCGCTTTGTATAGTTTCCACAAATATAGCTGCTATATCGCTAGGTGGACAAATTGTTTTAAAAAGATAGTCCTCAATAAAGGAAGTGCATCGCTCTGCTAATCCTATTTGATCACCAGGAAAAGGTGACCTATACGTGTCTGGAAACGGGGCTTTTATAACATGCGGGCCATACTTAACTCCTCCTGCCCCTGGCAAACCAGACAAGCCCATTCCGGTATCGTTTGTGCCGTGCATAGCACCAATAAATGACAAAATTCGACTTTTGCCAGAACTCGCCAAGACCATTCTTTGTGCAGCCTCTGCAGCATCTGATCCTGACAAACCAAACCAGGCCTTTTTATGGAAATCGCCTGGCATTAACTGGACAAGTTTTTCTGCTAATAGCAAAGCTGGTTCGTTAATACTAGACACTATCCCTGCATAACTTGTATTTTCTAACTGTTTTTCTATAGCAATTTGTACATTTTTATTATCATATCCTAAATTAGCTAAAGCCCAATTGCCTCCGAAATCAAGATAACTGCGCCCTTTATCATCAATCAAACGTGATCCGGAACCAGATTGAATAACCATAGGGTTATACCTAACCTTGGTTGAGTTGGCAATCAACATATTATCTTTACGTACTAGATCGCTACTGTGTTGCATTTAATTCCCCATTTTCGAGAGCTTATTAGAACCAATAATATTGTATAAGTAACGTTTCAGTCCATTATCACAAAAAAGTTAAGTTAGTGGTCAGATTGCTGTCATTCCTCCATCCACTATTAATTCACTTCCTGTCATGTATGAAGAATCATCTGATGCTAAGAATAATACTGTCTTAGCAATTTCAGAGGGCTCCGCCAGTCGGCCAAGTGGAACGTTTTCCGTTACCGTTTTTCTTATGCCAGGACTTGATTTCCATATCACCTCAACCATTGACGTGTCTGTGGTAGCAGGATGCACAGAATTTATCCTTATATTATCTTTTGCCGTATGAAGAGCTGCAGATTTTGTAAATAACCTAACTGCTCCCTTCGAAGCTGTATACGCACCTTCAAAAGGGCTACCTGTGATACCTTATGTAGATGACATATTTATGATTGAACCTGAACCAGTAGCTCTCATTAGCGGCAGCGCTAATTTAGTTCCAATAAAAACCCCGGTCGCATTAACATTAATTACATTCTGCCAATCAGACAAGGTGGTTTCTTCTATATCTTTCAATAGGTATATACCGGCATTATTTACAAGAATATCTAGCCTTTGGAATTTAGTTTCGACATGTTTGTAGAGATCACTCCAAGATTCTTCTTTGGTTACATCTAATCTAAAATATGTGACTTTGTCAGCTTCGGGATTTATTTCGTTAATTGCTGCCATTGCTAAATGTTCCGACAGGTCTGCTATGATTACTTTTGCTCCCTCTGCTATTAGACACCTGCAGATTTCTTTACCTATACCTCCTCCCCCTCCAGTTACGATGGCAACTCTGCTATTTAATTTTTTGTAACTGCTCATTATCGTCACCTTTCTGAAATTCAAATCATCTTGTAATTATTTATGATTTAATTAAAACACCGCGACCGGGTTAACAGGGGAACCCGTACCTCCTTTTACTATAAGTGGGTTTATTGTCACCATGAATTCATAAGTTTTATTGTCATTACAAAACTTAGCTAAATTATCTAATCGAGCTCCATCGACAATTGCTAGTCCGTAAGCATGAATAGCTCCATGGATAGTCCAAGCAAGATCATATTCATTTGGATGAGCATCTTCCATATCCCATAACAAAACCGATATATCATTATCTCTGATAAATGGGAGGCACGATGCGTGCAATCCCGGATATCCATTTTCCATATTACCACCATAAGGCCCATTTTCAGCTTCATAAGCTTCTTTGCCACAATAAACAAGCAAAGCGTCTCCTGGACTTAGTTTTAAGTTTTGAGAAGCAGCAATGTCTTCTAGTTCCCATCCATGTACTGGTTGATCTATATCAACATAATCAGTTCCTCTATGTCTAGGTACGTCAATAAGTATGCCTCGCGTTAAAATGCCTCTCTGCCAAGCCTCAATACCACCAAATGTTGCGCCATCAAATGTCAAAATTTCATCCGGTTTCTTTCCTTCCCACATGCCATATCTATCCCATACATGACATAATGCGTCGAGGTGTGTAACGGTTAATCCGTGTTGGAAAAGTCCAATATAGTCTAGAACACCGCCGCCCTCATCAATCCAATCCAATTTTTTTAGATAGAAATCTACAGGTCTAGCGTTGGCAGATGACGATTCTACCGGCAAAGCATTTGATAATGATATTGACTCCCCGGTTTTAACCAAACGAGATGCTTCAACTATTTTCTTCGAAGTTATCAGATTAATAGTGCCTGCTGATGGGTTTTCTTTCCATCTTCCCCAATTCCTTCTGTCAGACAGGTAGCCTTCGACTTGTTGGCGGGTGGGAATTTCTCGTCGCATTTTTCGTCCCCTTTTTAATATATAGTGATCGATATACTATACACAATAAATTGGTACCGCGTACGGGATTCGAACCCGTGATCTCCGCCTTGAGAGGGCGGTGTCCTTGGCCACTAGACGAACGCGGCATATTATTAACAATGCGATTTGGCTGGGGATCGAGGATTCGAACCTCGACTTACAGATTCAGAGTCTGTTGTCCTACCATTAGACGAATCCCCATAAGAAACTTTTATTTTAACAAACTTTTTTAACTTAACTTACATGTTGAATTTAATGTCGAAGAGTAAATTGTTGCTTAGTCAATGATGCCAATTCTATCGCTGCCAATGCGGCTTCACTGCCAAGGTTGCCTTTATCTCCCCCAGATCGAGACTTTGCTTGATCTAAATTTTCCGTAGTTAGAATTCCAAATGTTATCGGTATATGATGATCTAAAGAGACTTTAGTAATTCCTTCGGCTACTTGTGTCGAAACTATATCATAATGAGAAGTTTCTCCTCTAATAACACAACCAATAGCAATCAATGCATTAAAATCACCTGATCTAGCCAACAATTGAGCAGTATAAGGCACCTCTAACGCTCCGGGTACATCAATAACCTTTATATCGCTATCTTGCACTCCTAAATCAATCAAAGTTGTTTTTGCGCCTTTTAGCAAGTCCGATGTAATTGAAGTGTTAAACCTAGAAACAATAACCCCAAACTTTAAGCCAGTACCATTCAATTTTGAATTGTCTTCAGGCAATTGATTTGGTTGAGTTTTGGTCATTTATTCCTCTTGGTCTTTTTAACTGGCTCAATCAAGTGTCCCATCTTTAACCTTTTGGTTTCCAGATATTCTCGATTCTGTTCATTGGGTTCAACATTAATAGGAACTCGCTCGGTTAGCTCAAGTCCATAGCTTTCTAAACCAACAACTTTTTTAGGATTGTTGGTCATCAATTTCAATTTCCGTACTCCAAGTTCAACTAAAATTTGTGCTCCCACTCCATAGTGTCTTAAATCGGGAGGAAAACCCAAAGATATATTTGCATCGACAGTATCCAATCCATTGTCCTGTAGATTGTACGCTTTTAATTTATTATGAATCCCAATACCTCTACCCTCCTGCCTCATATACAAAAACACTCCGGATCCTTCTTTATCAATATTCTGTAAAGCGATTGAAGCTTGTTGACCACAGTCACAGCGAATACTTTCGAAAACATCACCAGTTAGACATTCGGAATGCACGCGTACTAATGTCGGACTTTCGGAATCAATCTCTCCTTTAATCAAAGCAACGTGTTCATCGGAATCCACCTTGCTCTTATATGATATAGCTGTAAACTCACCATAACGGGTTGGCAAGCGTGCCTCAGCCACTCGTTCTACTAATTTTTCGTTAATCCTTCTATAGGCAATAATGTCAGCAACTGAAACCAAGTTCAGGTTATGTGTTTTTGCAAATTCCTTTAACTTTGGCAAACGTGCCATACTTCCATCAGAATCTATGATCTCACAGATTATTCCAGCGGGTTTTAAATTTGCTAGTTTTGTTAAATCAACAATAGCTTCCGTTTGGCCCGCTCTTACCAAAACACCTCCTTCCATGTATTGTAATGGGAAAACATGTCCTGGACGTGCTAAGTCATCAGGTTTAGTTTCATCGGAAACCAAAGCTCGAATTGTCGCTGATCTATCGTGCGCTGATATCCCTGTAGTCGCTCCGTCTAATACATCTACAGAAACAGTAAAAGCAGTCTCATGTCTAGCCGTATTATCTTGAACCATCATCGGTAATCTCAATTTTTTTAGTCTGGATTCAGTTAAAGGAGTGCATATCAAACCCCTCCCCTCGACGCTCATAAAATTAATGGCTTCCGGAGTTACAAGCTCAGCAGCCATTGCAAGATCACCTTCGTTTTCTCTATCTTCATCATCAATAATAATCACCATCTTGCCGTTTCTAATATCTTTAATAGCGGTTTCAACAGGCGATATAAATGTATCGTTTTGATTCATAAGTAAATACTACTAGAAATATCTAATGTTTTTAACTGTTTATAAGTTTTTCGGCGTACTTAGCGAATAGATCCAATTCTAAATTAACAGAATCGCCTACGATCAACTCGCCTAAAGTGGTATTTTTTGAAGTATGAGGAATTAATGCTATTGAAAAAGTTTCTGGCTGACACTCTACAATTGTCAAACTCACTCCATCCAATGCTACAAACCCTTTTGTTACCATATATCTCATATCTAAGGCGGCTGCCTTAAAAGTTATTATTTGTGAATCTGATTCCTCTAGGATCGATGCAACCTGTACAGTATTATCAATATGACCTTGAACAATATGTCCATCAAACGAACCAGTTACCGGAACCGGCAATTCCAAATTCACTTTCGAATTAACCTTTAAATATCCCAAATTTGTTTTTCTTCGAGTCTCATCAACTATGTCAACGGTAAATTGCTCATTCAAAAATGATGTAATAGTTAAACATGCACCTTTTACACTTACACTGCCTCCAATTGTCAATCGATCCGTAAATTTCTCTGCTGAAATGGAGACACTATTCCCATCTATTGAAGTGACAACTCCGATAGTTTCTACGATTCCTGTAAACATTATCTTTTAAGGATATCCGATAATAGCAATATCATCACCAAATTTCTGGATGTGAGAACTTTTAAACTTCAACGACTCTGAAATATTATCAATACCAGATCCCGCTATAGGGCCAATTGAATCAGACCCTCCTATAACTATTGGAGCTATAAATACAACAAATTTATCTACAATTCCTAGATCTACAATATTTCCTGAAATACGACTTCCTCCTTCAATCAAAATTGTGTGAATTCCTCTATCTCGTAATATCCGTATCACTGCAAGCAAATCCACCCCATTCTCGTTTCTAGCAACCTTTGTGACACCTATGCCTATAGACTCCAAATGTTTTTGTTTATCGGGCTCTATTTCTACACAAGCTATTAATGTGTCCCCTCCATCATTTAAAAGCTTTGATTCCAAAGGAATCCTGCCATCTGTATCAATCACGACACGCAAAGGCTGCATATCCAAGTTTTCTCCATTCACATCTCTGGCAGTCAACTGTGGGTTATCCGATATAACTGTTTCAATACCTACAATCACAACGTCTGACCTATATCTCATTCTGTGGACTTCCTCTCTAGATTGCTCTCCTGAAATCCACTTTGATTTACCAGTTGAAGTGGCAATTTTGCCATCAATGCTCATTGCATATTTTAGAGTTATAAAGGGATCACCAGTAACAATATTTTTTTCATAACTCTCCACAAGTTCCTGAACCTGAGATACCATTTCTTCAACTTCCCACATGAGAACTTCAATTCCAGATTCTTGTAATTTATTTATTCCTTGCCCATTCTCGTTAGGGTTAGGATCTAAAATAGCAATATGCAATTTAGATATTCCAGAAGAAATGATTCGGTCAACACATGGTGGAGTCCTGCCAAACAAACTGCATGGCTCCAGAGTCACATACATTTCAGCGCCCATTGAAGCTTTGCCAGCTTGTTTCATCGCTACAACTTCGGCGTGGTCGTTGCCTGGTTTTTGAGTTGAACCCAATCCAACAATTTTACCCTCACTAACTATGACCGCTCCGACAGGAGGATTAGGTGCGGTTTTACCATAAACTGATACAGCAGCAATAATTGCTTGCTGCATGTAATCAATTTGCGATCCCACGATATATCATTCCTGAAAGTTTCTATGCATACGACTAGCTGTTGGCTCTGTTTGACCTAAATATTTACTGTTTAGCGCATCAGATCCATAAACGTTTTCGGCGGCTGTGCTCAGTCTCAAAAAAGACAACTGGCCAATAGGCATACCAAAGTAAAGAGTTATAGGTAAGCTAGCAACATTACTTAATTCAAGGGTTAAATGGCCCTTCCATCCAGGGTCAACATATCCTGCAGTAGAATGGATTAAAAGGCCTATTCTACCCAACGAACTTTTCCCTTCCAGTCGAGCAACGATATCAGCCGGAATCTCAATATGCTCTAATGTTGATGCCAATACAAACTCACCTGGATGTAAAATGAATGGCTGATCTTTTGTTATCTCCTCCGGTTCAGTTAGATCGCTAACGTCTTGGCGTACATCTATGTAAGGCAGTCTAGAGTTCCTAAAAACTAAAACTCTTCTGTCTAGCCGGACATCTACACTGGCAGGCTGAATATTTATTGGATCAAGGGGATCAATAACTATACGACCTGCTTCGATTTCTTCTTTAATTGTGCGGTCACTTAAAACCATAACTTTTCACCTTATTTACAATTCTAGCAACGGTATTTCAACCTGAACAATAATCTATCATTAATTAAATAACAATTAATATAAATTCTTACATAAGATCTCTTAACTGACGATTTCTAAATAGTGAATTATACGTTTGTGAAACGTATAATTTATTAAATAACTAAAACTTTGCCATGTCAGACATCAAGAAAATACCTACAATTAAAAGCTTCATTAAAGAAGTTTTTCAAACTATTATTTTAGGTATAGCCATATTTGCTATTCTACAAGTCAGTCTTCAACCATATAAAGTTGAGGGCAGTAGCATGCATCCCACAATGGAATCTGGTGATTTCGTGATTGTTAACAAAATAACTTATTGGGAAATACCTTTTTATGAAAGTATTAACCATCAATATCTTTTCACTGGTCCAAGGAGAGGTGACCTGGTCGTTTTTGATTACCCTTTTGATCCATCTCGAAAATTTGTTAAAAGGGTAATAGCAATTCCGGGAGACACCTTAGAAATTAAGTCTGGGTCGGTAATTATCAATAGCAAGGTTATTAATGAACCATACGTGTATCACCCCTCTTATGACAATGTGCGTCCAATTACGATACCAAGAGGCTCTTATTATGTTCTTGGAGATAATAGACAAAACAGCCAAGACTCAAGGTCATTTGGTTTAATTTCATCTGAAAATATTTCAGGTAAGGCCTTAATAAGCTATTGGCCTATTTCTAATTTAGTTGATGATCTAAGATAATTAATAATCATCTTAAAAACGTATATCAAAAATTGCACCAAAAGTGTTGAATAGACAATAGAGTCAATTTGATTAAATAAATTCTCGCACTTTCCAGGGCCTGTAGCTCAGTTGGTCAGAGCACCGGACTTTTAATCCGGGTGTCCAGGGTTCGAATCCCTGCGGGCCCACGCTTTCCTACAAGACTTCGAGTTATTTATAGCAGATGAAAGTCACTTGTATGGAAATAGGATCCATGCCAGACTTACAATATTTGATTCTAGTTAAGACAAACATAGAAACTTGGATATTTAAAATGAAAATGCCATATTTAAGTAAAGAGGAATTAAAAGCTAAAATTGATTCTTTGCCCAGAATAAATATCGCCTTACTTCCCACACCACTGCAAGAGGCTCACAGGTTATCTGAAAAACTTGGCGTGCGTATATTAATCAAAAGAGAGGATTTAACTGGTTTAGCCATGGGCGGCAATAAAGTTCGACACATGGACTTCTGTATGGCTGACGCTCTGCAGAAAGGTGCTGACGTTTCTTTAAATATTAATCCGTGGATGTCTAATAACGCCCGCATTATTGGAGCCGCTTCTAAAATGGTTGGTCTCGATTATATTAATATTGCTCCTGCAAGTAAGTTTCGACCAATACAAGGTAACCTACTGATTCAGGATATTATAGGAACAGATTTACACCTTTTAGATACAGCTAATCATGATGAGGTCAACGAATATGTTGATAAATTAGAAACGAAGTTAATTGAACAAGGTAAAACTGTTTACAATCATGTTAAAGAACATATGTCTCGATCATCAGCAACAATCTCATACATGGAAGCGACATTAGAGATTGAAGAACAATTAGCCAATTTTAATGTTGCGGAAAATTTAGAGGTTTTTGTAGCCAGTGGAGGTGCACAGGGTGGATTAATGCTAGCTTCACAATCATTAAATTTACCATGGAATGTACATGGAGTAATTGTAGGCAAGCCTGAAGAATCGTACGCAGACGTTGTGACTTGGTCGAACAATGCTTTGAATCATTTAGGCTTTACAGAACGCTTAGACTGGAGTGATGTAGAACAGCTCGATAAGTATATAGGGCCAGGCTACGCAATTCCTGGGGATGATTGTATCGAAGCAATAAGAATGGTGGCTGAGTTAGAGGGCATTTTACTTGACCCTGTTTATACAGGCAAAGTAATGGCAGCTGTGATTGATTACGCCAGAACAGGTAAATTCAAGCAAGAGGATACTGTTTTGTTTATCCATACTGGAGGTCTTCCTGAACTATTTGATTTTGCAGATGAATTAAAACGACGCGACTAGACATAGCATTTGTTGATAACATGTGAATTCTGGACTTAATTACTATAAAAAATGGAGGACTTTTTATGAGCGTAACAATGAACCACACGGGAGTTGTGGTAACTGATATAGAAAAGGCCCTGCAGTTTTACTGCGAGGGAATTGGACTTGAACTTAGATTCCAAGTTGAAGCTGGTGGGGCTGAACTATCCCAGCTACTTGGGTATGATAACGTCCAAGTAAAAGCAGCATTCGTGGGAGGAATTGATGGCCATTCAGTTGAGATAATTGAATATTTGTCACCAAAAACAGAAGTAAGAGATTCAGGTGAACAACATAAGAGAAACGCAACAGGTGCTGCACACATATCATTTAACGTAACCGATATGGACGCTATCATTGAAAGAATAGTTCCCATGGGCGCAGTTTTAAATAATCCTCCGGTTGCATTAATGGACGGGTTTAGGAGCGTATATTTACAAGATCCATGGGGTAATTGGATTGAGCTTGATGAAGATGCAGTCCATAATCAACAGCAATTTTCTATTCATCAGAGAACTTCCGTAAACCCTTCTCCAGGTGATGTGCGGCTCTAATACAAGATGAATATCGGTTGGATTGGAGTAGGAAACATTGGCCTTCCGATGGCACGCCATCTAATAGATGCGGGCCATCGGCTAACTGTACACGATTTAGTAAAAGATAATGCCCTTCCATTATTAGAAATGGGCGCGACTTGGGCTGATTCTCCTGAAAAGGCTTCAACATCAAATGAAGTGGTTGTCATGTCGCTCCCAATGCCTGATGACGTAGAAAAGGTTTGCTTTGGTGATAACGGTATACTTAATGGACTGAAACCAGGAAATATAGTGGTTGATATGTCTACAAATTCACTGGAGATGGTACGCTCAATCGAAAATAGATTCCGAAAAAATGGCATTGAATTCCTGGATTCTCCTGTCAGCGGTGGAGTAGAAGGTGCAAATTCCACGGATCTAGTCGTTTTGGTGGGAGGATCTCAAAATACATTTAACAAAGTTGAGTGTTTATTAAAGTTAATCGGTAAAAATGTTAACTTTTGTGGCCCTATAGGAGCTGGAACCATATGTAAATTGAGTCACCAATTATTAGCAATGTCAATATTGCAAATTGGTGGAGAAATATTAACCTTAGGTATTAAAGCTGGAGTTGATCTAGACATTTTGGCTGACTCAATATCCAAGGGGGTTATGGGTAAGGTTCCCCCGCTAGGAAGATTCTATCAAGACGTCTTTAACGGAAACTTAGAAGGTACTGATACAAGCTTTTACCTTGGGCTTGCCGCTAAAGATATCAAGCTTGCCAATGACATGGCCAGACAAATAGATGTGCCTTTAACTATCGGTAGTGCGGTTGAAGAAATATTGGTTGAAGCTATGAATAGAGGTTGGCAAAAGAAAAACTTTCCTGCGATTGTTCAGCTACAGGAGGAAAAAACCGGAGTTGAGCTACGCACGAATAAATCTGTACAAATAGATTAGCTAACTTTTTATTGCACCTTAATTTTCTTAATAAACAGTTCCACAGAGTCAGCAGATTCAGTTCTGTCAATATTTTTAAGTATAAGAGAATATCCAAATAAAGCATTAGAGGGGACGCCGACGGTCAATTCAGTAGGAAAAGGCATCAGTCCTGGCCCCGTTATCCCAATCATTATTTTACCTTTACCTGAAACGTTACATAACATTCCTTTACTACATTTACTTTCATCAAAAACTTCGATGAATTGTATTTTGATTTGGCTATCAGGCAGAACAATTATCGGATAATCTTCACTTGCAGAGTATTGCTCGTCTTGAACAACTTCTTTATCGGTGATTTCTGTACATCCCACTGTTACAACTATGATTGCGAAAATACCTAACGCAGTTATACTACACTTAATAAATTGCCGATATTTATCAAATAATGTATTCACTATGCTATCAATTTCTCCAGGGTTTTCTGATTTAGCTCCAGACCAAGTCCTGGAGCGTCAGGCAGTTGTACATAGCCTTCGGAAATTTTATATGGCTGTTTGAAAAGTTGGCTTGCTTGTCCAGAAAATTCGGTAGAATACTCATGAGGTCTCACAGCAGTTAGGTAAGTTGAATAAAGCTGTAAACTAGCTGCACTCGCAATTCCAGCCGATGGACAATGGGGCATTACTAGCTTCCCATAAGTACCGGCTAAATCATATATGCGTCTTGATTCAGTTACACCTCCAGCAAGCACTATGTCTGGTTGTAAAATATCCGGGTTACCTAACTCTATCAGATCCCTAAACTGCCAACGTGTATGTTGCTGCTCCCCAAATGACACAGGTATATCTAACGCCCTTGAACATTCTTTCAAACCTTGAAGATCATGTTGGGCTACGGGCTCTTCGAAATGAGCAGCACCCATATCCTCTAATATCCTACCCTGTTGTATTGCAACCGAAGGCGAGTAGCCATTATTGGCATCAAAGCTTAATTGCATGTCTTCAGGCAAGAAATTCCGGCAAACCTCAAACCTTAACATATCTTTTTTAGGATCTCGGTCAAGACGCTGTGAATCCCAATCCATACGAATCTTAAAAGCTCTATACCCATCCTCAAGTGCTTTTTCCATCTTAGATCTCATTTCTAATGGCTCTTTCAGCCTACCCATGCCCTGACTAACATATAGTTGTATCTTGGTTTTAGCTGCTCCTCCAAGAAATTTATATAGTGGTAGTCCAACAGCTCTACTAGCAATATCCCACAAAGCTATATCTAATGCTCCGATAGCAGATGTCTGTAAACCCATTGGTCCAAAACGGGTAGTGTTATAAAACATTTCATCCCAAAGAGAGACAACATTTGTGGGGTCTTTGCCTTTGATGAGTGGGCTCAATTTATGCTCAATAAAAGTTTTGGTCACAATTGGATCCACGATATAACATTCACCTAAACCTTTTATTCCCTCATCTGTTTCAATTTCGACGATTAAAGCACCGGTTTTCAGAGGTATGGTTTTAACATTAGTAATAATCATTCAATTTAATCCTGTTATATTTATTGGCTTGCCTGACTGAGATGACTTATAGGCAGCGTCTATTATTTTGTAAACTTTTAAAGCATCTTTGGTTCCTATGGGTACCCTCGTTTCATCCATAATTGAATCTATCCAATCTTGCATTTGTATCGTATACATTTCCATATAGTCTGGAGAATTTGGAACGATTCTTTGTGTATTCTCGTGTTCGGGCAATATACTGCTTTGAATCTCGATAATCTCAGAAGGCCACTCTGACCTAATCCTACCATGTGTACCATATACATCTAGCACATCAAATATCTGTTGAGTCCGAGAGCTAACCGTTACAGATGCACTAACACCATTTTCAAACATAATATTAAATGCAGAATCTTGGTCCGATCCTAGTTGTTCATCCCAACGGGTTTCGGAATACACATTTAACGGCATAATATCACCCATCACCCATAAAATTTGGTCAACGATATGGACACCATGCCATCTAAGTTGGCCTCCACCATGCTCCATGCGACCATTCCAAGAGACTAGCTGACTACCAGATTTATGCCCATGAATCTGAATTACCTCGCCTAAAACATCTTTTCTAAAAAACCCTTTAAAACGTTGGCGTCCTGGGTTATATCTCATACAATATCCGACCATCACGGTTTTGTTTGATTGCTTTTCTTTTTCTATGATCTCTATTATTTCATTAGAATTAACACCAGCGGGTTTTTCAACAAATACGTGAACTCCAGCATCTAGGCCAGATATTGTAGCTGACTTTAGTTGATCATGAGGTAATGCTATAACAACCGTATCAAGCCTTTCTTTATCTAGCATATTTATATAATTATCATATGCTTTGAAATAACCATCCTCTGAAGCTGTTGCTTTAGAGGACTCAATATTAGTGTCTGAACATGCAACAAGAGTTACTAAATCTCCCATACCACGCAAAATCTTTGAAAGTCTCTGACGCCCATGGCCTCCGCATCCGATTAGTCCCATTTTGATTGTCATAGTGTTTACCTACTTAAATATCAGCTTTACTTATAACAGAAATAGAAAATCTCATGGTTCTATTATTTTATGTAGCTTATTAACTTCTAGGTCTTTGATTATTTGAATTGTTCCATTCGGCCAGTATACAACTAGCTCATTAACTAAATCCGCTTTACCAATGCCAAATTCTAAATCAATACTGTCCATAGATATGTAACTCGAGCCAGCTCTGACTTCCTGCACTTGAATTAATTCTTTACCATCAATTATTGTTCTTACGTATACCCTCGCACCAATTCCATCCGCATTACTACCTGTACCATCTATTGCCATACGACCACGTAATAATAACTTTATCCAATTATTGTCACCTCCTCCGTTAATCCAAACAAATACAGGGCCAGGGCTTTCCATTATAGAACTTTCTGTCCCCTCCCAAATTGGACCACTACTATTAGTAGCTATCAGATCAACATATCCGTCATTATTAATATCACCATGAGCCAAACCCTTTCCATTTTCATGAAACCTGGACGATATTTTCCTGGCTTTCATAGAAAATATTGAGTCAGGATCATCAAGATCTTTATAATTAACACCTACAATATCTAACACCTGAGCTCGCACAGTTATATCTTCAAAATTACCTGCTCCATCTCCCATTAACAGCCTACCTGCTCCTTGGAACGCCTCACCCCCAGGCCCCTGCCCAGATGCAACCGTAGACCCAAGCCAATATAAATCTTGGTCTCCATCGTTGTCCATGTCAAAAAACGTAGCACCAAAACCAAAATCATAAGCTTGTATACCCGTGGGAACTTTTTGTAACGAGTTGATTTTACTAATCTCCAAGGAATCCGGAGGCATATAAGGACTAGGTATAACTGATGTGGAAGCAGCAATATCCGTGAATAAACCAACAGTACCAACCCCCTCAATTTCCTTGATGCCATCATTTCTAAGTAAATAATGTAGACAAGTACCCCATATGAACCGCTGATGGTATTCACATGACCCACTTGGTCCTCTCATCGGTGGTCGGGTATTGGGATGATAACCGATATTCGTTACAAATACGTCTAGATCTGCATCTGAATCAATGTCTCCTATAGCGAAGCCCATCCAGGCTCCAACTTTATCCAGACCTAAAGCTCTAGAAATCTCGGTGAATTTAACACCCTCAGCATCTGTGTCATTGCGGTATATGCGAAATATATCTCCATCGCTAGCAATAAACAGATCCGGATCAGAATCATCATCATAATCAAAAAACATAGAACTATGTGTTTGATAAGTCGGTTCTCCTATTTGGTTACCCTGCTCATCAGTCCATGTAGGATCCCATCCTTCGTACCATTGATTATTAGAAGGATCTTCGAACAAGATAGGCTTACTATTAAAGTCACGCATAACTATTTCAGTCCCTCTCACGCCTGCAGACTCCGCAACTTCAGTGAAAGTTAAATCCTGGTTATTTATATATAAAACGTCATAATGCCCAGGGTGATTCGCGCCTGAGAAAGTGCGGAACTCTTGAGCCATAAGATTACCGACAAAAATATCCAAATAACCGTCTAAATTTACGTCTGCGCATGAAATAGAAGTCGCCGACCTAATATTTATATCGTTTCCAAAAGCTTGTGCAGTGACATCTGTAAAAGTACCGTCCTTATCGTTAAGTAATAATGAATCCGCACTCCCTTTGATTCCATCGGTTGATCGAAAATCCAGTTCATCCATAGGATCACCCCAGGCACCAACATACAAATCTTGAAACCCGTCGTTATTGAAGTCACAGGCCAAGGCGCCAGTACTATGACTATCTAATAAACCTACTCCCGCATACTCAGTTACATCTGTAAAAGCATTGTTCCCATCATTTCTTAATAGTATGTTGGATTTTTCTGCTTGTGATGTGAAATAGAGGTCATGATCATCATCACGATCAAAGTCGAAAACCACAATACCTGGCCTATCATTCCATAATTTCCAGTCATAGCCTAAAACTGTTTCCGCTATGTTAGTAAAGGGAACTATCAAATCTTTTTCATTTGGCTCTAAATTGGATGGGGACTGTCTAGCAGCTTCTCCACGAATCACGATGTTTCTTATGGATTCTCCCCAAGATTCTACAAGTGTAGAATCAATACGATCGTTCATTTCCCCTTCAATTGTCTCACCAGTCACACTATCAATACATACTCCTTGAACGCAGACTATTTGCGGAGTAATACTAATCTCAACCTGAGAACCTAAATTAGATTGCTCATCTATGATTAAATCGTCATTACAGGCATATCCGACTGTAATGATAAAGATAAATAAAACAGCAGTGTTAAGTGACTCATGCTTTAATTGCTTTAAATTGTTTAGAATACTAATCATTAACCATCGATACTATTACTAACATTGCTTTAAAAAAAATAGGCCCGAGCACATTGCTCAGGCCTATTAATTTATCAGATTATATGCTCTAAGTTCCTGATCGAGACAATTTTGGATCTAATATATCTCTTAAGTTGTCACCAATCATATTGATTCCAAGCACCGTTAGAGTTAAAAATCCTCCTGGTATACCAACCACCCACATCGCCTGAGAAATAGTCCTTCTACCGTCTGCCATCATTGATCCCCAAGCTGGTGTTTCAGGGTCAATTCCTGCTCCAAGGAAACTTAGTATAGCTTCAGTCAAAATTGACCCAGCTATGATCAATGTTCCCGTTACCATTAACGGAGCTATAGTTCCAGGTAGCACATGGAACCATAAAATACGAGGAGTTTTGGCTCCTATTGCTCTAGCAGCCTCGACATAAACCTCTTCCCTCAAACTGAGTACCGAAGATCTAACAACCCTTACTGCTCTTGGGAACGTTACAAACCATATAGCAAAGATAACTATCGGAACACTACCCCCAACCATAGAAACTAGGGCAATAGCTAAAAGAATATGAGGTATAGACATAATTGCATCCATAATTCTCATTATTATCAAGTCAAAAGTATTAAAGTATCCGGCTAACAATCCAAAGAATGCCGCGGTCACAGCAGACAATGCTCCTACGGCAAACCCTACTGCCAATGAAACTCTTGTTCCATAAATGGTTCTTGACCAAACATCGCGTCCAACGAAGTCAGTTCCAAACCACCACTCGGAACCCGGCTCTTTTAGTCTGTTAGGCGGATCAACGGCTGTTGGATCAATCGTCCATAAATATGGGGCGAATATCGCGAACAGCGCCATCAAAATCAAAATCCCTATTCCGACCAACAGCATTGGGTGCCTACGCTTTGTCCACTCTAGCTTTACAAGAAATGGCCCCCATTGTTTCTTAACCTGATCAATTACAGGTTGGACTACACTTAATGTGTTTTTCATTTGTTCTTGCATTAGTATTTAATCCTTGGATCAAAGAGTGCATACGACATGTCAGTTAGCAGGTTCACAATGACCTGAAGAACTGCGATGGTCAACATACAACCTTGTATTACTGGGTAATCTCTACGAACAATCGAGTCAACAATTAGTCTACCCATGCCTGGAATAGCAAAGACCTGTTCGGTCACTACTATCCCTGCGAATAACTCTGCGATACCCCAACCAACAACTGTTGCTATTGGAAGCGCAGCGTTTTTCAATGCGTGAGTGATTAAAACGCCACCTTCAGCTAGACCTTTCGCTCTAGCAGTACGGATGTAATCTTCTCTCAATACTTCAATCATTGTTGCCCTAGTCATTCGGACTAAAAATGCCCAAAACAAGATAGCCGTGCACAAACTTGGAAGTATTATGCGATGAAGGAAGTTTCCAAAATGTTCCTCCGGCGGCACATAACCTGCCGCAGGAAACCACGGGAGTTCCAAAGCGAATGCTTTTATCAAAAGAAATCCTAGGAAAAATATTGGAATAGAAAATCCTAAGGTGCTAAATATTAATATGCCCCTATCAATCCATGTATTTGCTTTCCACGCGGCTAAAACGCCCAACGGAATTGATATCGGTAGCGTCAATATCTCTGTCATAATCGCCAGTGATAAAGTCGGAACAATTCTCTCTTTAATTAATGTAACAACTGGTTTTTTGGAGTTGATAGACTCTCCAAGGTCCCCTTGCAAAACGTCTCCTAAATAAACGCCCAACTGATAATACACAGGTTTATTCAATCCTAAGTCGTTACGAATAGCTTCAATCTGCCACTGAGGAGCATCCTTACCTGCGATTATTGCAGCAGGATCACCACCAGAAACTCGCAGCACCGCAAACACTATAACCGCTAAAATGAACAAAACAGGTATAGAAGATAGAATGCGCTGTACTAAGTACCTCTGCACGTCAACCTCCAAAAATACATAAAACTACCGATATAGCAATCGCTTGTCTATATAAGAACTCAGACAGCTTCACCGGCGTGCAGGTAATTTACATATCCTTTTAAAGCGTGTCAACCCCCATCTATACCTAATTGGATTCAAATGGGATTTTTAACTTGTATTGGGCAAGCCTAAATATAGCAGTCTATTGACAGCAGTAAGCTATTAAATTAGATGTGGCCTGACTTAGTGTGATAACAAAAAGAGATCACCTGATAAAGAAATATGTATACCGTGCATATGGGAGTTATCATATATACACATAGAAATATTAATCATTGACTTGATATTTCTTGTCTTATTCACGTTAGTAAATATTGCAGCAGGACATTGGCGGGTGTAGTATAGCGCAAACTTGAATAGAGTCAATTTATCTCGGAGAGTGAACACTCCTTTTAGACTAACTCTGGAGGTGTTAAAAAATGGATACGTTCTTAAGTAAATTAGATGCAACGGAGATGGCATCAAAAGTCGCAAACAAAGATATTTCACCTGTTGAACTAATGCAATCTCACCTAGACCAGATTGATCGATTAAACCCTTCATTAAACTCTATAGTTAAATTAGCGGACGACGCCATCGACCGGGCAAAGGAAGCGGAAAATGATTTATATGACAGTCGAAGCGAAATTGGACCACTGCATGGAGTCCCTTACACGATTAAAGACAGTATAGATATTAAAGGTTACCGTACTTCAAGCGGTTCATTACTAACATCAAGTAATATGGCCACAAAAAACGCTCCTGTCGTTGACCGCTTGAAAAATGCCGGCGGTATACTCCTCGGCAAAACAAACACCCCGGAATTTACCCTATGGTGGGAAACTGACAACAAAGTATTTGGAAGAACAAATAATCCTTGGGATTTGACCCGCACTCCTGGAGGATCTAGTGGAGGAGAGGCAGCAGCCATCGCAGCGTTTCTTTCTCCGGTAGGAATAGGAAGTGACTCAGGAGGTTCAATTAGAGTACCGGCCTCATATTGCGGTATTTTCGGCCTTAAACCAACTCATGGAAGAGTTCCTATTACAGGGCACGTACCTTTTACTCTTACCGAACACACCCACATTGGGCCGATGGCAAGATCGACCAAAGACATTGCGCTAGCATTAAATGTTATAGAGGGACCTGATTCTTCCGATCATTACGCCATAAATATGCCGCTTACCAAAACTAATAATCTTGAGAATTCAATAAGCGATCTAAAAATAGCTTGGTACTCTGATGAGCCATTTCAACCAATATCTCAATCAGTGAAATCAGTTGTTGAAAATGCCATTCTCATGTTTAGAGACATGAACTGTAAGATTGAAAAAGTGAATCTTGATTTCCTGTCTACGCTAGATACTATGGGGACATCAGGCAAGATAGCTGCAGTAGAAGGTAATAGAGATTTGGGGCCATTATTCAAAGGTAAAGAAGATTTGCTATCAGTCTCAATGCAAAGGCGATTATCAATACCCCAACCTTCTCATGAAGAATATCTACAAGCTCTTTTGAATCGACAAAAAATACGGCAAGGGTTTATGAATTTATTTAAAGATATAGACATACTGATAGGTCCTGCATCTCCTGTTTCTGCGCCAAAACACAATGAAGTTGATCTCAATGTAGACGGCGTATTAACTCACGGAAGAACTGCACTAATGTCGACGTTAGTCTATGACTTAACTGGGGCACCAGCAATTTCGATTCCCTGGAGCAAAGATAAAAACGGGATGCCGATTGGCATACAAATAATAGGTCGACATTTCGACGAATCCACAGTACTAAATGTTGCATATCAATTAGAACGGATATCTAATATTCGACAAATTACTTACAGTGAAATAAAACAAAATTAATTGACGGAAATGACATTAACTAAGTGAGGCAAAAATGACCAAATCAAAATCCATGGTAAATAACAAGGAATCTTTGAAACAACAGATGCAAGAGGATGGAGTCGAACTAATATTGACTCAGTTCGTTGACATACACGGAGCCGCAAAAGTGAAAATGGTTCCAGTTGAACATTTCGACGACGTTGCTGATGATGGGGCTGGGTTTGCAGGAGGTTCATTAGATGGAATGGGACAAGGTCCAAACGCTCATGACATGGCCGCTAAGATTGATTTGGATACATATACTCCTCTACCATGGAGAAGATCTACGGCTAGATTTGCATCCGATTTATTTGTAGATGGAGAACCGCACCCTTACTGTCCAAGGCAAAACCTAAAGCGAGTTATTAAAAACCTAAATAAGCAAGGTTATGTATTTAACGTTGGAATTGAACCAGAACATTTCTTAGTTACAAGAACACCAGAAGGCAAACTACAAGTATTTGACCCTAATTCCATAGATACACTGGATAAGCCTTGTTATGACTTTAAAGGTATAGCAAACGTTTTCGACTACTTAAGCGAATTAATGCAAGCTGTAAGATCATTAGGTTGGGACGCATATCAAGCTGATCATGAAGATGCAAATGGACAATATGAACTTAACTTTCATTATGATGACTGTTTGATTACTGCTGACCGATATACCTTTTTCAAAATGATGACTAGCCAATATGCCCAAAAGTATGGTGCTATTGCAACCCATATGGCTAAACCATTTGCTGATAGGACGGGCAACGGAGGCCACATACATTTCCATCTCGCAGATGCAAAAACAGGAGTTAATGTTTTTGAAGGCAATGATGACTCGGCAGGGCTTGGACTATCTAAAATCGCTTTATATTTCATTGGAGGAGTTTTGAAACATGCGAAAGCTCTTTGTGCAGTTACTTCTCCTACAGTTAACTGCTATAAACGCCTTCAAGCTGGAACTGCAGTATCTGGATCAAGATCTGGGTTCACTTGGACACCTGCATTTATAAGTTACGGAGACAACAATCGAACTCAAATGATTAGGACAGCAGGACCTGGTCATTTGGAAGATAGAACTGTTTCTTCCGGTTGTAATCCATACCTTGCATTTGCAGCTTATATAGCTGCAGGCATGGATGGCATTAAAAATAAAATTGACCCAGGAAATCCGAATTTGACTAACATGTATGAACTCACACCTACACAAACAAAAAAACTTGGTATAGAAATCCTGCCCCAATCACTGTATGAAGCTTTATGTGAGCTTGAAAAAGACAAAGTTATAAAAGACAGTCTAGGTCCAATTTATGATGAATTCTATGATGTCAAAAAGAAGGAATGGAGTCAGTATCATTCCCAGGTATCTAATTGGGAAATAGATAAATACCTAACATTATTCTAAATGTCTTTTTACATTAATTGCCCTACTTGTGGCAACAGACAAGTGGAAGAATTTCATTACGGCTCAGAACAAGAATCGAGACCAAATCATGATTCTCATGACACGGAATGGAACACGTATTTGTATACCAAAATAAATGCGTATGGGGACGCGTCTGAGTGCTGGTATCACCAGTATGGTTGCAAGCGATGGCTTCTATTAAATCGAGATACTAAAACCAATCATGTTAACTCGAGCATCGATCCTCATATGGAGGCTCAATAGAATGTCAAAAGCAATGAGAACAGTTCGATTTCCATCCGGTGAATTAATTGATCGGTTAAAGCCGATTGAATTTACCTTTGATGGGAAAAAAATAGAAGCATATGAAGGAGACACATTAGGTTCGGCGCTAGCAGCTCAAAATATCAAGGTTTTATCTCGAAGTTTTAAATACCATCGTCCACGTGGCTTAATGTGCGTATCTGGCCAATGCCCAAATTGTCTGGTTGAAGTAAATGGATCACCTAACATTAGAGCTTGTACAACTAAAGTAAAAAATAAAATGAATGTTAAAAGCCAGAACAGATGGCCGACTATTCGATTCGATCTTTTATCAATTCTGGATAAATTGGATTTGCTTCTACCTGTCGGGTTTTATTACAAATCATTTTATAGGCCAAGCTTGCTATGGAGTTTAGTTCGACCTTTATTTAGAAAAGCTGGAGGACTAGGTCGAATTAACACAGAGTCAACAAAAACCTCAGAAAAATCTCATAAAACAATGTTTTCTGATGTGGCAATTGTTGGTTCCGGATTATCCGGATTATCAGCCGCAATCGCTGCTGCAGAACATGGATCGAAGGTTTCTTTAATAGAAAAACATGATTACCTGGGCGGCAATAATAAAGATGTCGAAGAAAACGAGTTAATAACGAAAGTCCTCTCAAATAAATCGATCTCAGTCATGACAGGCACTCCCGTATTTGGCTTCTACCCTCCAGACATAATTACTTTAGACACCCCAGAAGAAATGATCAAATTACATTGTAAAAAGATCATCTTAGCAACAGGCTGCCACGAAGTGCCCATTATTTTTGAAAACAATGACCTCCCGGGAATAATGTCCGCAACTGGGACTATCAAGCTGCTTCGATTATATGGAGTAATACCAGGAAATAATGTCGTGATAATAACCGAGACTAATACTGGTTATACTCAAGCTCTAGAACTGCAAAGTTATGGATTAAATGTCGTCGCAGTACTAGATTCAAGAGATAAAACAGACAGTAAAACTATAAAACTTGTTAATCAAGCAGATATACCTTTTTTTGCAGGCGTTAAATCAATTAAAGCCGTAGGGTCACAATCTATCAAAAATATAAAATTCGATTACTGTGGCGAGTGGTATTATCTAGATTGTGACCTAACATGTTATTCTGGCAGACTTCAGCCCGCACTCCAGCTTGCGTTGCAGGCCGGTTGCTCAACAGAATTTGATGCCAATTTAAACACACTGATTCCAACTAGTCCTCCTAATGGAATTTCCTTAACAGGCGGATTAATCGGCATAACCGATAAAGATCAGTCAATTAAACACGGTCGATCAGTTGGAATTGCAGTAGCTAAAGATAAAGGCGATATTCATCTCTCTCTGCAACAGGATACTACCAAAAAGATTGAGTTTGAAAACTTGAGTAGCCGTAAAGGGTTTATATGCTATTGTGAGGACGTCACATCAAAAGATTTATCGCAAGCTGTCAAAGAAGGTTTCACGGACATACAGATCCTTAAAAGGTACAGCACAATTACTATGGGACCTTGTCAAGGGAAAATGTGCTTAACAAACTTCCTGCGAGAATCCAGTGTTATGACCGGCTCCCGTCAAGCTGAATTGGGCTTAACTACGCTTAGACCTCCCATAGAGCCAATAACTCTAGGTTCATTAGCGGGGCCTGGATTTATTCCTGTAAAAAGAACTCCTCTGCATAACATACACTTAGAGCTTGGAGCCAAGATGGTTGAAGTAGGCGGTTGGATAAGGCCATATTCTTATACAGATCCTTACAAAGAAGTATCAGCCGTTAGAAATAATGTTGGCGTCATTGATGTAAGTACACTAGGCAAGCTAGACATAAGAGGGAGAGATGCATCTAAGCTGCTGGACTTTATATATGTTAATAAGATATCAAACCTAAAAGCTGGTAGAGTTCGATATGGAGTTATGTGCTTGGAAAACGGAACCGTATTAGATGATGGTACAGTTGCAAAATTATCAGACAATCGTTTCTTCGTTACTACAACAACCACTAATATTGAGGCTATTGAAAGCTGGTTTAAGTGGTGGTTAGCCGCAGATACAAATTTAGACGTTAAGATCGCTAATGTTACCTCGGAACTCGCCGCAATAAATATTGCCGGCCCAAATGCAAGAAAGATTTTACAGTATTTAACAACCACTAATATTGAGACTGATGAATTCCCTTACATGAGTGCCAAACAAGCTGTAATTTCAGGAGTATCTTCCATAATTATGCGTATCGGTTTTGTGGGTGAGATTGGTTGGGAAATACACTTTCCGTCTGTATATGCTGAATACTTATGGGGAAAACTTTACAGTAATAACGTTAATGCATTTGGTGTTGAAGCACAGCGTATTTTGAGATTGGAAAAAGGACATGTAATTGTGAACCAGGATACCGATTCACTAACTAGTCCTTTAGAAATAGGGTTGAACCACATTGTCCGAAGTCCCAAAGTTGATTACGTAGGCAAAAATCAAATCCATCAACATCATAATCGTGGTGTGAAACGCAAATTAGTCGGTTTCAAAATAGATGGTAAAACTCCAACCCCAAAAGATGGTGCTGCCATACTTCATCAAGGGGTTCCAGTTGGAAGAGTCACTAGTGCCAGAAGAAGTTCTATAAATCAAAACCCAATTGGCTTAGCGATTCTACCGGAAGATTTATGTGTTCAAAACCAAGAGGTTTTGATTTTAATCAATGAAGAGCTATATCTAGCCACAGTTTCATTAGAACCGGCATATGACCCGAAAGGCATTAGGTTAAAAGAATGAAGACATCGCCTGTTAAGCAAAGTGCACTTCATTTTAAGCTGATCGAGAACGGCGCTAATATGATTAACAAAGATAGCTGGAATATAGTCTCACATTTTGATCAAACCAAAAATGAGTTAAAAACAGCGAAAGACTCCTTGGCCATCGCAGACATTAGCCACTTGAGTAAATTTAAAATGCAAACACCCAACCTAGACGAGTTTTTAGTAACTAAAGACCGTAAAATTCAAATAGGTAAGGTTATTAATCAAAATGTGATAAATAATTTGAGTAAACCTGTTCATACTACTGCTCGGATTTCAATAGATGAATTATGGGTTACTTCAACATCTTACGATAGTTGGAGCGAAATACAGGCATTCTATGAAGATAACAATTCAGGTGCTGAATTATTTGATATGACTTCAGCGTTTACAGGGATTCGCATATTGGGTCCCAATGCTCCACTTCTTTTATCAGAATTAACAGATCTCAACATAGGGTTTGATGAATTAACAAACCTTAAAACAGCACAATCGATGTTTCTTCAGATATACGGCTTAATTACAAGAAATGATCTTCTCAATATACCTACGTACGACTTGTTTATAGATCGGTCTTATGCCTTATATGCATTTGAGTCCATAATGAAACTCGCAGCCCGCCATAATGGTAAATTAGTGGGTATCAAATGTATGAGCAAATTGGAGAAAGGTATATGAAACGTTCCACCCCACGTTACCAATACAGTTTCTTTAGTGAACCTGAGGTTAAAGATAGTTATGATGTAGTGATAATTGGTGGTGGAGTACATGGATTATCATTGGCTCACTATTTAGCAAAGTCGGGTATTACAGACGTTTTGGTGTTAGATAAAGGCTATATAGGAGGTGGCGGCAGTGCAAGAACAACTGCAATATTGAGATCTAATTATTACACCGCAGAAGCGATCCCTTTTTTCAGAGAGTCACTAAAGCTATATGAGAATCTATCGGCAGATTTAGATCTTAACTTACTATTCGACCAAATAGGAAGATTAGATATAGGTCACTCAGAATCCGCAATATATGGATTGCAAACCAGAGCGGATTTCAATCGTCTTTTAAATGTAGAAAGTTATATGGTAGGTCCAAAGCAAATTTCTGAGTTGGTTCCTTCAATGGACCTACGTGAAAACAAACTTTATCCCGTTATGGCTGCTTTATATCATCCTCCAGCGGGAGTAATAAGACATGATGCTGTCGTCTGGGGATATGCCCGAAGCGCTAAGAATATGGGTGTACACATAGTGCCTTTCACCAAAGTAATTGATTTGATTATTAATCAAAATTCTATTAAAGGTGTAAAAACTTCGGATAAAGAAATTGCAGCAAAACTTGTAGTAAATGCTACAGCAGGCTGGGCATCGACGATTGCTGAGATGGCAAAAATACGTCTTCCAATTTCCACACACCCACTTCAAGTCGCAGTAACTGAACCACTTAAGCCGTTTCTTGATACTACCGTTTCATCTGCCAACCTCCATGTCTATGCATATCAAACTGATCGGGGCGAAGTAGTAATAGGCGGTGGAGTTGATGCATATCCATCTTATAATATGCGGTCTGGCTTAGATTCAATCCATCATTTAGTGTCAAATACTCTTAAGATGTTTCCAGCCCTGAGAGACGTGCGTTTATTGAGACAATGGAGTGGATTATGTGATATGACACCAGATTATGCTCCGATAATAGGACCTGTTAATGATGTAGATGGCTTCATATTAACGTGCGGATGGGGTAGCTGGGGCTTCAAAGCAGCTCCTATGGCTGGCAAATGCGTTGCCGAACTAATTCTTACTGGCAAAACACCAGAGTTAATAAGACCTTTCAGACTTTCAAGATTTAATAATGGAAAAATGCTAAATGAAAGAGCTTCTGCACCGGCTGCTGCAGTACATTAGTTAATTAAGGAGTTTGACTTAATTCAATAAGCTCTTCACTAAGTTCGCTAATGTCGACATCTTTATCGATCAACTTTTGAAGATATTCATTTACTTTATCCTCGAGACCTAGCTTCGTATACGCCCTGGTTAAATGAGCATATACATCAACTCTTTCAGAATCAAGCATCAACACTTGATCATAATCTAGTATAGCTGAGGAATATTGGTTTAACTGAAAGAGAGAAATGCCTCGGTTTAAATATGCGCTAATATACGCTTCATCCAGATCAACAGCATTGCTTAAATCAGAAACAGCTTTTTCGTAATCCTTTATACGCATAAATGCAGCTCCTCTATCCCCATAGGCTATGGCCATATTTGGATCTATCTGGATCGCATCGGTAAGATCATTAATAGCAGACTGTATATCACCCAAATTAATGTGCGCCAGAGATCGACTATGCAGCGCTTCAGCTCTCATTGGCTGAAGAACCAGGACAGTGCTCAAATCTTTAATAGCCTCATCATAATTCGCAAGATTCCCATGAGCTCCTCCGCGATTGTAATATGCATCTGCATAGATGGGATCCTGTATTATTGCTAAGGTATAATCCTCTATTGCTTTTTCCCATTGCTCCATTAATCCATAAGTAACACCTCGGTTGAAATAGCTTGAGGCATTCCTTGGCGATATCTGGATGGCTTTCGAGTAATCCTCCAATGCAGTCTCATAATCATTTAAACCTCTGTAGGCATTACCTCTATTGTTGTATGAAGGTGCATATGATGGATCAAGTTGCAGTGCTATATCGTAATCATCTATTGCGAAATAAAAGTTTGCCAGTGCCTGCCAGGCATTACCTTTGTTATCATAAGCAATTACGAAATTGGGATCTACTGAAATTGCCATCTCAAAATCTTTGATTGCTTTGTTATATTGACCCAACTTCACATAAGCTAAACCTCGATCGTTAAAAGCAACCGCTAATTGCGGGTCTATATCAATAGCAAAATTGAAATCTTCAATTGCATCATGCCACATATCTAATTCATAGTATGCTAGGCCACGGTTACGATACATAGCAGCATCTGGACCTCCAAGTTCAATTACTTTGTCAAAGTCAGGAATTGCATCATTAAATCGACCTAAGTTAGCATGCGAGACGGCCCTCCTAAGATAGGCATCTACAAAACCGGGATCTAAATCTATAGCCCGACTATAATCTCCGATAGATTCTTCTAGCAGTCCAAGTTTTCGTTTTACATTAGCACGTTTATAATACGCATCGATATTATCTGGAGAGATCAAAATGAGCCGACTAAGAACCTCTACAGCATTATCCAAATCTCCTTGATCAATAAAATTCTCTGCCGATATTGTCAATCGATTAATCATTGCAGGATCATCAAGATTAGATTCCTCTTCCACATACTCGTAAACATTTTCTTGAGACGTGTCAGATTTTCCTCCGCATCCAATAACAATTACACAGGATAAACAGAATAATATTTTAATTAATGTGATACTTGATAATTTCATAAATCCATTTACAGCTTATTAAAGTTGTATATTCTATACAACCTAACTAGATTCCGGTTCAATTATTTCCAATATTTGATCGACAGAAACATTTCTAATGATTTGCTCTCTTCCGCTAGGCCAAAGTATGCTTATTTCTTCTATAAGATTTGCTGATGCAAGACCAAATTCGAGCCAAATACTATCCTGGGAAAGATAACTCCCTCCTGCATAAACCTCTTTTACTTGTGTGTGTGTGTCAGAGCTCCCAAAAACCTTGTAACTGAGGTTTACCCTTGCACCGATTCCATCAGCGTTAGACCCTGTTCCATCTATAGACATTCTTCCCTTCAGTTTTAGCGTTATCCAATGTGCTTTACCTCCACCATTAAGCCATATAAAGACAGGTCCTGGAGCAGCAACTAGGTTTTCAAAGTCACCGGTCCAGATATTGCCACTACTGTTTGTGCCGACAATATCGACATATCCATCTCCATTAAGATCACCATGAGCGACACCTTTACCGTTTTCATGAAACCTAGGACTTATCCGTTGTGACTGTGGATTAAACTCTTTACTTGAAATATCTAGTACAGAGTAGTCTACATCAGCGATATCCAATATTCGGGCCTCAACGGTTATATCTTCGAAGTCTCCTGAACCAGTATTTCTTAATAGTCTCCCGACGCCTGGATAAACATCTCCACCAGGCCCTGCTCCCATATTTTTATTAGAGCCAAGCCAATATAGATCTAAGTCTCCATCATTTTCAAGATCAAAAAAAGTTGTACCGAAGCCAAATTCGTATGCTGCTATACCAGTAGGAATTGGCAACGATCGATATATTTTCTCAGATTTTAAGGCTTCTGGAGCAAGTATCTTGTTAGGAGTTATTTTGATAGTTGAGCCAACTTCAGTAAATATTCCAGACTGGCCTATACCACTTAAATTCCCCACACCATCATTTCGTAGCATGAAATTCGCACATGTACCCCATGCGAATCTCTGGTGGTATTCACAAGAACCTGTCGGATTATCCTGTGGCTTTCTTAACATGGCGTGTGAACCAATATTTGTAACAAAGACGTCGAGATCAAGATCACCGTCATAATCTCCAAGGGCAAAGCCCATCCAAGCACCAGAATAATCAATTCCAAGAGCTTCACCGACTTCAGTAAATATTATTTTGGTTTTAGTGGAATCATTTTTATATATTTTTAAAGTGTCTCCATCATCTGCCATGAATAAGTCAACATCCAAGTCATCATCAAAGTCAAAAAATAGAGTTGAGTGAGTCTGAGGAACCGGCTCACCGACTTGATTACCTAGCCTGTCCACCCTTGTTGGATCCCAGCCCTCAAACATTTCACCTGTTTTTGGATCCTCAAATAATATAGGCTCACCAGAGGTTGACCTCATTCTTATCTGACTTCCAGCAAGCCCTACTTCAGATGCTATCTCTGTGAACGTCAGATCACGGTTATTAAGATATAAAAAGTTAACATGTCCTGGGTGACTTGGACTATTAAATGTCCTGAAATCATGAGCTCCTACATTAGCTACATATAAATCTAACCATCCATCATTATTAATGTCTGTACAAGAGATAGATGTTGCAGACCTGATATTACGACTTTCACCAAAAGCTTGCTCTGAAATGTCTAAGAATTTACCTTCACCCTGATTTAAAAACAATGTGTCTGCATTACCTTGAATATCAGAGGGAGATCGAAAGTCCAATTGATCTTCAGGGTCTCCCCAGGCACCGACATATATATCGGTCAGTCCATCATTATTAATATCGCATGTCATCACACCTGTACTATGGCTAGAAATTAACTCGACGCCAGCTGACTTAGCTATGTCAGTAAAAACTCCTGTCCCGTCGTTCCTATACAAACGATTACTGTGTTTAGCCTTTTGAGTTATATATAGATCCAAATCATTATCATTATCAAAATCGAATACAGCAACTCCAGGTCTGTCATTCCAATTTTCATTACCTTCACTTAAGATCTCAGACGAAGATTCGAGAAAAGGTGTGACATGAGCTACATTAATTTCATTATTGATATCGGTGTCCATTTCCGCAAAATCAAAACTTAACTCATTCGACTCATCTTCTGAAACATTAGTGAAGGTTGGCTGTATGTAAACATCCTGAATATCATCTGTTTGACACGATATATTTGACCACAGTAAAACAAACAATAATGCACTGAAAATTAAACTGAAGCGGATTGAAAACAATATACTTTAAATCTTTCTAGCGGGGTTCCTATATAAGATTAGGCCGACAGCAACTGTAAGCACAAAGAAAACCCCACCAAGTATGCCACCTAAGATCGACAATGTAACACTACCTGCCTTTTTAAGCTTTTTACTAGAGCTACCTGGGTCAATAATTGTAGTATTAGAATCTTCAGGCAGAATCTGAAGTGTTTTTATAAACTCAACGACTGCCGCTTGATCATATTCAGAAAGGTTTTCAAATGCTACTCTTTGTTGTTCAGCTTCTCCCCCATGGAGCAAGATAGCCTCAGAAATAAGAGTCGCTCGACCATGATGTAAAAATGGCGGTTCTGATGCTACCCCCCAAAGTTTTCTTGTTAGCCACTCTTCTGTTGCTATGCCAAGTTGATCTCCACCTGGAATCTGTCGTTTTTGCCTGATTTCATCGGTGTCTAGAGCGGGTCCCATATCATGTCGTTTTAAATCGGTAAAAGCCGGCACCAGTACTCCCCCCTGATCATCTTTCTTCAAAAATGGTCCAGGACCTTCTTGTGTCAAATCTATAGCAAACGGAGCAGAAACATCAGACAACTTTAGTTTTCCTGGTGGATTGAACGGATTTGGCTCAGTAAAGATTGGGTTATCTAGCCTCAAGTATGGCTTATGACAAGTGTTACAGCCTATTTCGTTAAATATAGTCTCTCCATGGACAGAAGCGGTCCTTACATAAGGGTCGTTAGAAAGGACACTGCCCGGAACAGGTAACGTAGCCATGAAGACAACTAACGCAGTAATATCTCCACGCGTCAACTCATCTGCCATACCATCACCATCAGCATCAATTCCATCTCTAAATCTTTCTGATGCCTGCATTCCATGGTGATTATTAGTCGCTTTAACAGCAAATTCCCGTAATGACACGATTACGCCTTTCTGTTGAAAAGGCTTAATAATCAGATCATCGTCCACACCATCAATGAATGAAGTGTCGATAGTACCATCAGGTCTAGCAGTAATTTTCCCGAAATCTACGTCTTTGGTTATAAGATTAACTTCAATATCCGATCCTGAACTTCTAGCTTTGTTAATAGCATCATCTCGAATTTTATGTAAGTCAAATGTCATCTCACGAGCTAACATTTCAATAAAGCCTGCTCCAAACAACCCAACAGAATTCCTTTCAACTCCAACAGTCTTTAAAGTCAAAGCATCATCGAACCCATCTCCTTCTCCGCCATCAAAATTCACGAAAGGATGAACTTCAGAATCCACAAAAACGTTGGTAACGTTATCGCCTCCACCTCCAACCACAGGTACATTGTGGCACGCAACGCATGCATTAGCATCAGGGCCAGAAATGCGGTTAAAGTTGTCTGGCATAACTCTGGGGCTACGAAAAGGGCTATCTCCAACTCCTGTTGTTTCAGGTCTGCCTGCACCATCTAATGAGTTAAATTGAGCGCTAAAAAGTAATGATCCATGTTCTATTAATTGGTCTAGTTCAATATTCCCGCTATCTATAGCAATCTGACTTACATGTTTACCCACTGTAGGCTGGTCGCCAATAGGAGAATTTTTCACACCATAACTGTCGTTAATACCAGAGGCACAATTTATAGTTAGTGTCATTAGTAAAATAAAAGCAAAAACTGTAGTTAAGCTAAGATTACTAAAGTAACTAGAGCGATGGATTTTTGGGCGAAGTTTGTGATTGCTTAAAAATGTAACCATAAAAGACATCGAGTTTGACTTTCGTTTATACATTTAATTTTATCATGAGAATATCTTATGGAATGTATATCTCAGACAAATAGTTAGTAAATTTAATTTTCCAATAATAAAAAATAGGGCCCACGGAGTTAAACCCGTGGGCCCTATTTATTTAACTAGTTGACTAAGACTAGCGCTCTAACCAAGTATT